>Ga0315912_10000340_pt1 | contig 94367 bp, 72 predicted proteins | sample VfabasoilMG_FD_204469 | JGI IMG/M metagenome (GOLD analysis project Ga0315912, IMG submission 204469) | Garden soil microbial communities collected in Santa Monica, California, United States - V. faba soil | ecosystem: Environmental > Terrestrial > Soil > Garden | place: USA: California... | reverse complement strand
TCGTCGGCGTCACGCTTCCTCCTCAAACGCACAGGGCTGACAGCTCGTCGCTGTCAGCCCCGCACAAGTCAGTCAGATCCGTTCGCCCACAGGGGGCTTGACGGGTCCGTCCATATCACCAGTCGATCAGGAAGCCGTTGGTGACGTTCGCCGTCGCCGGCGGGCAGAACGTGGTCGACGCGTTGCGGTACCAGCCGCCGTAGTAGCGGCGCACGCCGCTGCCGACGACGACCTGCCCGCGCTGCGAGAGCGTCAGCGTCACGTCGTTGGGGAAGTTCGAGTCGGGGAAGGTGATCGAACCGCCGACCGCGCCGCGGCCGCGCAAGCGGATCAGCGTGCCGCCGGCGCACAGGACACCGTCGTGGAACGTCCCGTCGGCTGCCGCGCTGTGCTGCATCATCAGGGTGAAGGCCGTCGCAGGCGTGAAGTTGGTGGTCAGGATCACGTTGTCCGCCGCGGCGAGGCCGGTGGCGGTCAGGCGCGCTCCGCCCGGATCGAAGCTGTGGCCGCAGCCGTGGCCGGGCGTCGTCGCCTCGTTGCCGCAGGGGCAAGCCGTGGTGTGGTCCTCGAAGGAACCGTCACCGGCACAGAACATCGTGAACCCCGAGCCCTGGCGGCGGAAGACGCCCTGGGCGTAGGCCGAGTTCGCCGCGTCCTTGACCGTGGCGGTGAAGTAGATCGAGCCATCCTCCGTGATCACCAGGTCGTCGTTCCCCATGGTGTTGATGAACGCGTTGTCGTCGAACAGTCCGTTGCCGTCGATGTCGAGCGGATCACCCTCGCGCAACACCACGGTGTTGCCGTTGAGCACGACGACGCCATTGGCGTTCGACGGACCATTCGTCACGCCGCCGACGACGTAGTCGCCACGGACGTTGCCCTGCATGGCGAAGAAGCAGTCGCCGAAGTCCGTGTCGTCCCAGGACTCGACCGAAGGCGTGATCTGCCCGCGGATCTCGCCGGCCGGGAAGGTCGTGGTCAAGATTTCGAGGTAGGCGAGACCGGCGATGAAATTGGCTTCCTCGGACTCGAGGTAGGTCAGCGAGCCGGTCTTCGAGTTGCCGAGCGGCAGGGAGTACAGCGGCGCGCCATTGAACCCCGCTGCGGCGAAGCCCGAGATGTTGGCCGCCGTCTCGGTGCCGACCCCCAGGCCGGTCAAGGTGATCTCGTAGAACAGGGTGTTCGTCGAAGTGTTGACCAGGTAGACCGCCGTTCCGGTCGCCAGCGAGCCGCTGGCCGGCACGACCTGCGCACCGTCGGCCGGGCCGATCATGCGCGGGTGGTTGCTGGCACCGGTCGCCGCGTCCGTTTCGGCGATCACGACCCCGTTGCGCAGCACCCAGTCGATCGCGTCGACGTTGCCGCCGCGGGCGTACCAACGACCGGCATTGTCCAGCGCGACTTCGTCCGGTCCCAAGGAAGCCACCGGACTGACGAACGCCGTGCCGGGCAGCGTGGAGCCTTCTTGGATCACGACGGCGCCGTTGTAGACGGTGATGTCGTCACTCGTCGTCGCGCCGGTCATGTGCCCATCGGCCAGCCAGTTCAGTCCGTCGGGGCTGACCAGGCAGTCCTCGAAGTCCATCGTCTCCCACGACAGGGTCCCGCCGCCAGCCTGCCCGGTGGGGATCGAGACGCCCTCCTGCTGGAGGATCGTCGTGTCGAGCACGAACACGCCGTCGTTCGTGGTGGTCATGCCCGTGCCGTCGAGGCCGATGGCACGGAACGCGACACGTCCGTCGGTCAAAAGGGAGATGCTGTCGAGGTCGAAGTCGTAGGTGACGCCCGGCAGCGCGGGCACCGGCGAGCTCTCCTTGACGATCAGCGACCAGGTGCCGCCGATCGGGTCGTACTTGACGATGTAGTCGTCGTCAGCCGCCTCGGTCGTGTTGGTGTAGAGGCACACCTCGCCCGCGTCGTTGATGCCGACGCGGATGTCCGTCGGGCCCCAGTTGGCAGCCATCGGCGCAGGCGCCGGCGTGCCCTCGCGCATCAGCAGCGTGTTGTTGTAGATGAACACGCTGTCCTCCGTACCGGTCAACGGCGTGTCGGCACGGATGCCCCAGTGCAACCCGTTCGGGCTGACCATCGGCATGTCGAAGTTCGTGGTGCCGCTGCCGGAGGTGAACTTCGTGCCCGGCAGACCCGGGACGTCCGACGTCGGGCTGGTCGCGATGTTCGTGTACAGCGTCTGGACCGTGCCGGCGACCTGGGCGAAGGCGCCCGGGGCCAGGACGATCGACGCGACGGGGAGGAGCCAATGAGTTCGCTTCATGATGTGGAAAAGCCTGAGCCTGAGTGGCCTGAGTGAGTTGAACAGCTTCCCTCGCCACGTGCGCCGCTGCCGGATCCGATCGCGAACCGAGCGTGTGGGAGGGGCCAGGACCTTGCCTTCAGGTTACCTGGGGCCGCCCGGCTCGGGGAGCCGCCGCCGCGCACAAAGTCGGCAAGTCCAAGGTCAGCCGGGCCGAAAGCCGCAGTTCACCAGAGGATCCACCAGCCGTTGGTGACGTTGGCCGTCGCCGGCGGGCAGAACGAGGTCGACGCGTTGCGGTACCAGGCGGCGTAGCGGCGCAGGGAACCGCTCATGGGCACGACCTGTCCGCGCTGGGACAGGGTCAGCGTCGCGTCCTCTGCAAAGACCCCATTGGGGAAGGACGCCACGCCGCCGACCGCGGGCCGCCCGCGCAGGCGGATCAGGGTGCCGCCGGCGCACAAGACGCCGTCGTGGAAGGGCGTGTCGCCCGCGGCGTCGTGCTGCAGGAAGAGCGTGAACGAGCTCTGCGGCGTCGAGTTCGACTCCAGCACCACGTCGTCGAAGGCCGGCGTGCCGGTCGCGGTCAGCTGCGCGCCGGCCGCGTCGAAGCTGTGGCCGCAGCCGCGGCCGCCGGCTCCGGTGTTGCCGCACGGGCAGGCCGTGGTGTGGTCGACGAAGCTGCCGTCGCCGGCGCAGAAGGCGCCGCTGTTCAGCCCGCGCACGGAATCGAGGTACTGGATCAGCGTGCGCAGCGTCACCTCGGTCGCCGCCTGGGCCGTCGGCCAGCTGATCGTGTCGCCGACGTGCACGTGGCCGGCCGCGATGCACCAGGCCGGATCCTGCGGGTCGGCGTGCAGGCTCTGGTACCAGAGGCCGTGGTAGGCCATGTAGCCCGACACGAAGGCCCCCGCGCTCTGGCTGAAGCAGATGAACGAGTTGAGCCCCAGGCCCGCGGCGTTGACGTCGTCGACGATCGCCTGCATCGGCAGCGTCGACGTGCGCAGCGTGCCGGCCGGCACGCTGGCGTCGGGCGGCGTCGGCGTCGGCTGCATCGGCGCGACGAAGTCGTTGGTCCAGACCGCGTTGTTGTAGGTGTTCATCTCCAGCTCCCAGCTCAGGTTCGCGTTCGTCCGGCTCAAGGTGACGATCGCGATCGGCTGCAGCGAGTTGACGATGGGCCAGAAGTCGGCCGTGGTGTCCTGGTAGTCGACCATCAGGTCGCCCGTGCCCGTGCCGCACGACGTGCAGGTCGGCGGGCTGAACTCGGGGAAGTAGGAGTGCACGTCGTAGCCGCGGCTCTCCCAGTCCTGTCCGATCCAACCGAGCGGGTTCTGCGTCGCGCTGGTGCTGAAGCGGCGCACGGCTTCGTTCGACGGCGGCCAGTAGCCGGTCAGCAGGATCTTCGGCCGCGCGCCGAGCAACGTCGCGGGCAGCGGCGCCGGCAGCGGCGCCGGCGCGCGCACGGGCTTGGCGCGCACCGCAACGGAGAGCGGTCCGCCGCTGGATGCCGCCGATCCGCGCTGCGCGCTCGCGGGGGCGGAACCGAGGAACAGGAGACCGAGGAGGATCGCGCAGGGGCGCAGGGGCAATCGGGGGCTCGTCATCGATGCGTCCGGGGGTCGGTGCGTCGGACGAGGCTACCACGGATCCCCGAACCGCGTGTTCAGGCCGGGTCACGCACGGGTGTGCGCGGCGCGAAGTGCGCCTCCAGCGCCTGCACACGGAAGTCGAAGATGCGCTCGATGTCGCGCCGGACGAAGAGCCGCTCGACCAGCGCCCCCCCTGGGACGGCGTAGCGCACGTGGTCGCGCACGAGCGTGCCGCCGCCGTCGCGCTCGAAGCGGTGCGTGTGGACCCAGCTGCGGTACGGCCCCTTCAACTGTTCGTCGACGAAGCCGTACGGCGGATCCCAGCTGCGGATCAGGCTGCGCCAGCGCAGCGGCAGGCCGTGCAGCCTGAGGCGGTAGTCGATGATCGTGCCCTCGCCGAGTTCGGGCGTCGAGGTGCCGACGACCTCGAAGCCCAACCAGGGCGGCGTGATGCGCTCGAGGTTGCTCGGCGCGGAGAAGAAGGCGAAGACCTCTTCGAGCGGGCGGTCGATGTGCTGCGAGCGCTCGAGGTCGAAGTGCTTCATCGTCGGGCGGCCGTGCACCGCCGAGCATAGCCTGCGCAGCGTCCGGCGCCCTCAGAGGTCGAGCTCGATCTGCACCTCGCCCGTCTGGCCGGCGGCGATGTCGACGCGGCCCGTGCCGACGCGGCCGGAGCCGGCTTCGGAGCGTTCGACCACGCGCAGGTCCCAGCGGCCGTGCTCCAGGCCATCGATGGTGAAGGTGCCGTCGAGCAGCAGGGCGGCGCGCGTCAGGCGCTGCGTGCCCGGCGGGTCGCCGACGGGTTGGGCCCAGACGTACGCGACCGTGGTCAGCGGCTGGGTGGCGCGGATGCGGCCGACCAGGCGCGCCTTGCCGCGCGGCGCGAGGTCGGCTTCGTGCTCGCGGCCGGCTTCGACCTCCACGTCGTGCGACAGATCGTAGATCGCGCCGCGTTCATGGCGCAGGGCGCGGGCGAGCTCGTAGTTGCCCGGCGCGAGGCCCGTGAAGCGGTAGCGGCCCTCGGCATCGGTGGTCACCTCCCAGTCGCGGTAGTGGCGGCCGTGCACGTACTCGATGTTCAGGCGCACCTCCTCGCCCGCGATCGCCGCGCCGCTCGCGTCGAGCAGCCGGCCGTGCACCACCGCGCCCGGCGCGAGCTCGATGCGCCGCGGAGCGAGGCCCTCGCGCGGCTCGAACGGGCCGTCGGTCGTCGGCGCGTAGTCGCCGTGCTCGACGAAGAGCGACATCGGCTCGGCGGGCAGGTTCTCGAATGCGAACTCGCCGCGCGCGTCGGTGGTCGCCTCGGCGGGCGCCTGGTCGTTGTAGCGGTTCCAGGGCCCGAGCGGGTCGCGCGGCGTCGCGCGCAGCACGCGCACGCCCGCCAGCGCGCGCCCGTCACGCGCGTCGACCACCACGCCGCGCAGCGCGTACCCCGGCCCGAGCTCGACGACGATCGGTTCCTGAGCGGCGTCGTGGCGCACCACGGCGCGCGCGACGATGCCCGGCCCGTAGCCCGCGGCGCGGATCTCGAACCCGGTGACCTCGCCGGCGCGCAGCTGCTCCTCGCCCGTGTCCCAGCGCCCGTCGGTGCCGTGGAAGGCGTGGCCGACGTCGCTCCAGGTCGAGGTGTAGCCCGTCAGCTGCTGGTCGCCCGGTTCGAGCTGCGGCGACACGAAGCGCACGTTGAAGGCGCGCACGGGCTCCCTGGTCGCCGCGTCGATCACCGTCCCCGCCAGGCCCGCGGCGCGCTGCACCACGATGCGCAGCTCGCCCGCCGCCGTCGCATCGAAGGGGTGCTCGGTGCGCACGAAGCCGTGGCCGTAGATCTCGAGCGCGAGGTGCGGCGCCGCGGGCACGCCGTGCATCTCGAAGCGCCCCGACTCGTCGCTGATGGCGTTGAGCGATCCGACGTACTCGCGCTGGCGCCGCAGCGCGAGGCGCAGGCCCGCGAGCGCCTGGCCCTGCTCGTCGACCAGCGTCCCGCGCACGACCCGCCCCGCGCGCACGACCAGGTCCTGGCGCAGGCTCTGCACGCCGGGCGCCAGCGGCTCGAGCGTCACCTGCGTCGGCGCGAAGCCGTCGCGCTCGGCGCTGATCAGGCGCTCGCCGCGGTCGACGTCGCGCAGCACGAACTCGCCCTCGTCGCCCGACATCGTCTGCGGCGCGCTGCTCCAGCGGCTGGTCCCGGCGTAGACCAGCGTGCCCGGCAGCGGCGCGCCCTGCTCGTCCGCCACGCGACCGTGGATCTCGAAGCCGCGCTCGAGGCGCAGCTCGACCTCCGCGGTCGGCAGGCGCTCGCCGTCGAACTGCTGGTGCGCGTGGACGAAGCCCGCGGCCTGCGCCTCGACCACCAGCCACGGCCCGCCGACCGGGATGCGCTCGAGCTGGAAACGCCCGTCGCGGTCGGTGATCACGGGCTCGATCGCGCCCGAGTAGCTGTGGCCGCTGACCTCCGCGCCCTCGATGGGCCGTCCGTCGCTGTCGAGCACGCGGCCACGCAGCGCGACCGCCGCCCCGAGCTGCAGCACGATGTCCTCGAGCACGCTGCCGGCTGCGACGGCGAGCACCGCCTTCGCGTTGGCGAAGCCGGCGGCGGAGGCTTCGACGCTCGCTTCGTGCAGCTCGCTGGTCGCGCGCGCCTCGAAGCGGCCTTGCTCGCCGCTGACGACGCTGCGGCCGAGCACCGTGACCTCGGCACCCTCGACCCCCGCGCCCGCGGGGTCGACGACCCTGCCGCGCAGCACGACGTCGAGCGCATAGAGGCGCGCCTGCAGCCGTTGCGGCGCCGGTCCGCCGCGCAGCACGAGTTCGTCGTGCCGGAACCCGATGTAGCCCTCCATCCGCGGCGTCACGATCAGCCGCACGGCCGTCGCGGGCCGCGGCAGCTCGAGCGCGAAGCGGCCCTCGGCGCCCGCGCGCACGAGCGTCTCGGAGAGCAGCGGGCCCGGCGTCGTGTAGCCCTGTTCGACGCGCAGCAGCACCTCGGCGCCGGGGAAGAACTGCTCGCGGCCGCGCCAGGCCTGGCCGCGCAGCACCCACGGCGCCTCGGCACCGTCGGCCGTGCGGCGTTCGTCCGGCGTGGCGCGCTCGATGCTCGCTCCCGCAGCGGGCACGGTCACGGGCGGCGGCGCGGAAGGCTGCGCCGCCAACGCTTCGCGCTCCTGTTCCGCTGCGGCCGGGCCGGACAGCTCGGCGCGCTCGCGTTCCCACGGCTCCGCCCACCACAACCCGACCACCGCGGCGACGGCGACCAGCGCAGCGACCTTCAGCTTCGTGCCCATGACCAGGCCTCCCAGGGTCTTCGAACCACCCGCGAACCCCGCACTCCACCCTCCGACAGCGACCAGCGGCGCGAGCAGCGCCAGGAACTCCTCGCGCCGGCCGCCGGTGCGTTCGTCGACGCGCGCGCGCAGCTCCGCGACGCCGCGTTTGATGCGCGTGCGCGCCGTCTCGACCGGGACACCGGTGCGGCGCGCGATCTCGCGCGGCGGCAGGTCGTCGACCAGGCGCAGCTGCACCGCCGTGCGGTAGGGCTCCTCGAGCGACGCCAGGGCGGCCAGCAGGGCCTGCAACAGCTCGACGCGCGCCGCCGTGTCCGCCGCCGAGGGCGCGGACTCGCGCGGGGCCGCCGCCCGCTCGCGCGCCTGGCGCCGCGCGGCACTGCGCCGCGTGCCGTGCGCGATGCGCCGCACCGCCTCGGTCAACCACCCCCCGCCGACCGACTGCGTGCGCTGCGCCCGCAAGGCCGCCAGCCAGGCCTCCTGCACCACGTCCTCCGCCAACGCCGGCTCGAACACGATCCCGCGCGCGACGCGCCGCAGGAGCGCCGTCTCGCGCTCGAGGTCCTCCGACAGGCGCTGCGGACCGTCCATGCCCGACCATGGTCGCACAGCCCCGATCCGGTCCAGGGATTCCGCGGAACTCCCCCTCCGGGTCCTCCTGGCGAGCATGGGCCGCGTCGACAGGCCCGAATGCGTTCGGCATGCTGGGAACACCAACACCCCGACGGCCCATGCCGAACCCCCTCGTCCGAACTCCTGCGAGCCTGCTCGGCCCCTTGAACGAGGTCGAGGAGCGCTTCGCGCCGAGTCAGATGTTCCTGGTCGGAGACTTGGGACTCCTGACACAAGGCCGGCGCGTCGCCATCGTCGGCTCTCGGCGAGCGAGCGAGACCGGACTGAAACGGGCCGCGCGCCTGGCGCGCATCCTCGCGGAACAGAGCGTGATCGTCGTCAGTGGACTCGCTGAGGGGATCGACACCGCCGGCCATCGCGCCGCGATCGCCGCCCGCGGGCGCACGATCGCCGTGCTCGGGACGCCGGTCGACCGCTGCTACCCGCCGGGCAACGCGTCACTTCAAGACGAGATCGGGGCACGGCACCTGCTGGTCTCGCAGTTCCCGGTCGGCCAGCCCGTTCAAAAGCAGAACTTCATCCTGCGCAACCGGACGATGGCCTTGCTGTCGGATGCCTCCGTGATCGTGGAGGCCGGGGAGAGCAGCGGCTCGCTCTCGCAAGGCTGGGAGGCGCTGCGCCTGGGGCGCCCGCTGTTCCTGATGCGCTCCGTCGTCGAGAACCCGGACCTCGAATGGCCTCAGGAGATGTTGGATCACGGAGCCCGCGTGCTCGCGGAACCTGAAGAACTCTTCGATGGTCTCCCTCCCGAGCGCAATCGGGAGCCGGCGGATGCTCCTTTCTGACCTCGAGTTCGGCTCGTTTCTCTGCTACTCGCCGCACGGTCAGGACGAGCGCGCCCAGGAGTCACGAGCTTGGGTCGAACGGATCAAGGGCGAGCATGGGTGTGGACAGGCCCGACTACCGGCATCGGTCTTCGTCGCGCGCCGACTGAGTGAACGCTTGGCGGAGACGGAGTTGCACACGCTCCTGACGCCAGAGACCGTCCTCGTCCCGGCGCCGCGCAGCACGTTGCAGCGTCCAGGGAGCCTCTGGGTACCGGCACTGCTCGCCAACGCATTGGTTCTGCAGGGCCTCGGCCGCGAGGTGGTGCCCTGCCTCAAGCGCACCAGAGCACTCCGCAAGTCCGCCGCAGTGCCTGCTGCGGAGCGTCCGTCGGCGCGCGAGCACTTCGACTCGCTCGAGGTGACAGATTTCGGGTTCTCGGGACGAGACATCGTGATCGTCGACGACGTGATCACGCGTGGCGCGATGCTCCTCGGCGCCGCCAGTCGCCTGGCCCTGATCCTGCCCGGCATTCGGATCCGGGGTTTCGCCCTCGTGCGCACGCTTTCGGATCCGGAGCAGTTCCGCAACATGTTCGCGCCTTGCTTGGGGCACGTGCGCCTGCTCGAGGACGGACAGACTCGGCGCCGGCCCTGAGCGTCCAGCGCTTCGCCCTTGGCTTCACGAGCCCGGACCGGCGCGGTCCTCGAGGTAGCCCAGCGCCAGGCCGGCCAGGACGCGTGCGCCGGTCAGCAGCGCGCTCTCGTCGACGTAGAAGCGCGGGGAGTGGTTGGAGTCCGCCGTCGCGACCTGGGCGGGCGGTGTGACGCCGAGGAACACGAACAGCGCCGGCACCTCGCGGGCGTAGTACGAGAAGTCCTCGGCCCCCGTGATCTTGCTGACCTCGCGCACCTGCCCCGGCGCGATCGACTCCAGCACCGGCAGCATCCGGCTGGTCAGCGCGGGATCGTTGGCCGTCACCGGGTAGCCGTCCTCGATCGTCACCTGCGCCCGTGCGCCGTGCGCGGCCGTCACGTGCTCGGCGATGCGCTTGATCTTCTCGTGCACCGCCGCGCGCATCCCCTCGTCGAAGGTGCGCACCGTCCCGACCAGCCGCGCCCGGTCGGGGATGATGTTGTTGCGCACGCCGGATTCGAACTGGCCGACGGTCACCACCGCCGGCTCCTTGGTCAGGTCGACGCCGCGCGACACGATCGTCTGCAAGGCGCCGACCAGCTCGCTGCCGATCACGATCGGGTCGATGCCGCTCCAGGGCTTCGAACCGTGCGTCTGACGACCTTCGACGACGATCTCGAACTTGTCCGCCGCCGCGAGCAGCGGCCCGCGGCGCCAGCCGACGGTGCCGCTCGGATGCCCGGCGAAGACGTGCAGGCCGAAGATCGCTTCGACCTCGGGTGTGCGCAGCACGCCCTCGCGCACCATCAGCTCCGCGCCGGCCGGCTGCTCGTCGTGCGGCACGCCCTCCTCGGCCGGTTGGAAGATCAGCAGCACCGTGCCCGGCAGCTCGGCGCGCTCGGCGACCAGCGCCTCGGCCGCCGCCAGCAGCATCGCCATGTGCGCGTCGTGGCCGCAGGCGTGCATCACGCCGACCGTCCGGCCCTCGAAGCTGCCGGTCGCCGTGCTCTTGAAGGGCAGGTCGACCTCTTCCTTCACCGGCAGCGCGTCCATGTCCGCGCGCAGCGCGACCACCGGCCCCGGCCGGCCGCCGACGATCGTCGCGACGACACCGTGGCGCGCGATGCCCGTGCGCGGCTCGAGGCCCAGCGCGCGCAGGCGCTCGGTGACGAAGCGCGCCGTCTCGACCTCGCGGTTCGAGAGCTCGGGGTGCTGGTGCAGGTGCCGGCGCCACTCGATCAAGCGCGCTTCGCTCGCGCGCAAGCGCTCGTCGAGGCGCAGGGCGAGCGGCGAGCGCGCGCGCGCGACCGGCGCGGACGTCTCGGCCTCCGGGCCGGCGGCCGGCACGTGCGCCGCGTGCCGCGGGACCGCGCAACCGGAGGTCCACAGGCAGCCCGTCAGCGCCAGCGCCGCCAGGGTCTCGTGCAGGGTCAGCGCCATTTGTCGGCTTCCTCGGGCTTGCCCCAGCCTTCGTACAGCTCGACGAGCTGCTGGCGGCCGCGGGCGACATGGTTGGGATCGGGTTGCGGGCCGCGCTGCGTGCGCTCCAGGAAGCCCAGCGCCAGCGGCTCGGCCTCGGCGTAGCGCTTCAGGGCGAGCAGCGAGCGCGCCTGCATGTGGAGCGAGATGCGCGTGCCGACGGCGTCCGGGCCGAGCGTGCGCTCGCGCACCTCGACCGCCTCGCCCAGGAAGGGCAGCGCCTCGGCGTGCTGCTCGAGCAGCGCGTGCATCGCGCCGATCTGGTGCAGCAAGTAGCCGACGGTCTCCTCGTCGGGACCGAGTTCGCGCTGGGCCGCGAGCGCCGCCTGGTAGCTCGGCAGCGCGGCGGCGCGGTCCTTCGCCCCGTCCTGCGCGTCGCCGAGCGCCCGCAGACACGACGCGAGCAGCGGCGTCGCCGGCCCGGGTGTGGCGCGCATCCGCGCCTGGGCGACCTCGAACTGCTCGATCGCCGCGGCGTGTTGGCCCTGGGCCTTGAGCAGCAAGCCGAGGTTGAAGATCGTCTTGGTCACGTCCGGGTGCGCCTCGCCCAGCGCGCGCCGGCGGCCGTCGAGCACCTCGCGCACCAGCGCCTCGCCGCGCGCGTGCTCGCCGCGCTGGAAGTAGAGGCCGGCCAGGTTCTCGGCGCTGACCAGCGCCGAGGGATGCTCTGCACCGAGCAACGCGCGCTGGCCGGCCAGCGTCTCCTCGAACAGCCGCTCGGCCTCCTCGCGCTGGCGCTGGTCGCGCAGCGTCACCGCCAGCGTGTTCATCGCCTCCAGCGTGGCGAGGTGCCCGCGCCCGAGCCGCTCCGTGCGCCCGGCGACGACGTGACGCGCGAGCGCCAGCTTCTCCTGCGCCTGCCCGGGCTCGTCGAGCGTCATCGACAGGTGCAGCTCGGCTTCGAGCGTGTCGAGGTGCTCGGCGCCCTGCACCTGGCGCTTGATGCGCAGCTCCTCGCGGAAGACCTCGCGCGCCTCGCGCAGCTGCCCGCGCGCGAACAGGACGCTGCCCAGGATCCCGAGCTCGCGCGCCACGAAGGGGTGTTCGAGACCGAAGCGTTCACGGCGCACGGCCAGCGAAGCGCGCGTCAATTCTTCGGCCTCGTCCAGCCGGCCCAGCTTGACCAGCGTGTTGGCCAGGTTGCTCTGCGCGATCAGCGTCTGGGGGTGCTCGTCGCCCTCGGCCGCGCGGCGCGCCTCGAGCACCCGCCGCAGCCGGCGCTCGGCCTCGACGTAGTGGCCGTCCTCCTGGTCCAGCAGCGCCAGGTTGTTCTCCGCCGCCAGCGTGTTCGGATCGTCCGGACCGAGGACACGCAGCGTCTGCGGCATCAACTGACCGTAGAGCGCGCGCGACTCGGCCCGCCGGCCGGCCTTGCGCAGCAGGCCCGCCAGGTCGACGGTCGTGAGCAGCGTCAGCCGGTGCTCGGGCCCGAACAGGTCGTGCGCGCGCTCGAGCAGCTGCTCGAGCTCGCGGATCGCCTGCGCGTGCTGGCCGAGGTCGCCGCGCACCAGCGCCGCGGCGCGCGCGATCTCGAGCGCATCGGGCTCGTCCGCGCCGCGCGTCGCGCTCCACAGCTGCGCGGCGCGCTCGAGGTGCCGCAGCGCCGCCTCGGACTGGCCCAGGCGCTGGTAGCTCGTGCCGATCGTGCGGTGCAGCGCGGCCTCGACCTGCGGCTCGCCGTGGAAGCGGAGCTCGAGCTGCAGCGCCGCGCGGTCGAGCACCTGGCGCACCGTGACGTCGACGCCCTGGTTCTCGGGTGCCAGCGCAGCCAGCAGGTCGTCGTTCAGGAAGCTGTTGGCGTCCTGCGCGATGCGCTGTTCGCGCCGGGCCTGCTGCGCGCTGGCCTCGGCCGCGTGGCGGCGCTGCTCGGCCAGCTCGGCGCTGCGCGCGGCGTCCGCCTCGCGCTCTCGGGCGACGACCGCGCTGGCGCGCGCCTCGTCGGCCAGCACCAGGCTGGTCGCGAGCCCGGCGACGAGCACCACGACGACGCTCGCCAGCGCCGCGGCCAGCGGCTTGTTGCGCCGCACCCACTTGCGCGCCTCGGCGACCGCGCCGGCCTCGAAGGCGCGCACGACGCGGCCCTCGAGGAAGGCGCGCAGGTCCTCGCCCAGCGCCTGCATGTCGGCGTAGCGCGCGTCGCGCTCGCGCGCCATCGCCTTCTCGCACACCGCGACCAGCTCGGCGGGCGCCTCGCGCCCGTGCACGCCGGTCGCCTCGAGCGCGGCCGGCGGGCCGGACAGAACGCGCTTCCAGACCTCGACCGCGCCGACCTGCTCGCCGGGCGCGGTGTAGGGCGCCGTGCCCGCCAGCAGGCGGTAGAGCATCGCCCCGACGGCGTAGACGTCGCTCCGCTCGTCGAGCGCCTCGACCTCGCCGCGCGCCTGTTCGGGCGCCATGTAGCTCGGCGTGCCGACCACGTCGCCGTCCATCGTGCGCAGCGCGTCGTGCAGCGTGCTCGCGCCGGAGCGGCGCTCGGTCTCGACGCGCAGCGAGCGGCCGCTCTGCGAGCCCGCGGGCCCGAGCGCCGCCTCCTCCGGCCCGGCGCGCTCGGCCGGCGCCTCCACCCGCGGCCGCACGTCGTGGCGGTCCTGCTGGTCGCGCACGCGCGCCAGGCCCCAGTCCATCACGTACACCTCGCCGAAGCGCCCGACCATCACGTTGGCCGGCTTGAGATCGCGGTGCACGACGCCCTTGGCGTGCGCGTAGGACATCGCCTCGCAGACCTTGAGCAGCACGCCGAGCACGCGCGTCGTCGTCCAACCCTCCGCGCCGCGGTCGGCGAGCTCGCAGATCGTCTCGAGGTCGCGGCCGTGCACCAGGCGCATCGTGAAGTACACCTGGCCCGCCGCGTCGAGGCCGAGTTCGTGCACCGGCACGATGCCGGGGTGGTCGAGCTGGCCCGTGACCTGCGCCTCTTCGAGGAAGCGCGCGAGGTGCACGGGGTTGGCGGATTCGGCCGGTGTGCCGACCGCCCCGCTCTCGCGGTCGAGCATCACCTTCATCGCCAGGCGCCGGCGCAGGTCCTCGTCGAAGACCTCCAGGATCGCGCCCATGCCGCCGCGCGCGATCTCGCTCCCGACCTTGTAGCGCGTCGCCGCCGGGCCGCGCGCGCCCAGGCGCTCGATCACGCCCGAGGAGGCCGAGCTGGCGGCGGCGCGCACGCGCTCGGGCCGCGTGCTGTCGTCCTGCGCCAGCTCGACGCGCGGATCGACGTCGGCGCCGCAGCGCTCACGCAGCCGCGCGGCGATCGAAGGCGACGGCCGGAGCGGGTCGTCGGGGGGGCACACGCGCGCAGTGTAGTGCCTGGGGCGCGGGAGCGGGCCCGCGCCGGCGGCTCACAGTTGCCGGATCCACTCGCGCACGAGGCCGCGCAAGAGTTCGGCGCGCCCGGCGAGCTCGCTGCCCGTGCCGAGCGTCACCAGGCAGCGGTCCTTCGCCAGCCAGCTGACCAGCCCCTCGCGATCGCGCAACCTGAGGCCGTCGGCCGGCAGCGGGCGCGGCTTGGCGCCGCGGTGCAGGATCACGCGCACGCTGTCGGTCGGGCGCCAGTGGATCGTGGCGAAGAAGTCGCCGGTCGCGAAGCTCGGGCCGTTCCATTTGATCGCCTCGGTGATCGAGGGATGCGCGGCGAGGATCCAGTCCCGCACGCGCGCGATGTCGTGCTTGAGCGGGTGGTCGAGCTTGGCCAGGAAGAGCTGCACCGCGGGATCGCTGCGCGAGCCGAGCACGACCTGGGGTGCGGCGGCGCGCGCCGGTTTCGACGCGGCTTTCGGCGCGGGCTTCGTCACGGCCTTGGACGCGGCCACCGGGGCGCGCTTCGAGGGCGCGACGACCGACGCCGCGGACCGCGCCGCCGGGCGCGCGCGCTTGGGCTGCGGGCGCTGAGCGGGGGCCGCGCGGGGCTTCGGGCTCGCGCCGGCCTGGGCGCGGCCGGAGCGCTGGCCCCCCCGGCTCGCGGTCCGGGCCCCCGGCTTCTTCGGCTGCTTCCCACGGCCCTTGCTCTGGCGTGACTTCATCGCTTGCTGCTCCTGATATGCAGCGACCCGGAGACGTCCCCGGGTCGTCGTGCGCACAGGATGCCGGACGATCAGGCGCGCTTGTAGTGGCTGGTCATCATCTTGATCGACTTGCCGTCGGGCATGATCGCGAACATCTCGAAGATGTGCTCGTCCTTGCTGATGAACTTGTCCGTGGTCTTGTGCTTGATCACGGAATTCGTCATGCAGCTCCAGAACTCGCCCTCCAGGGCCAGCGTGTCGCCCTTCTTCGTGCCGCGCAGCGTGCACAGGGTCGGCGTCATCGAGTCGATCCAGGTCGAGACCCACTGCTTGGAGTGCGGCTCGTAGCCCAGTTGGCAGCGGCCGACGAAGGGCGCGCCCATGAAGCTCGTCTCGTACTTGCTGGCGGTCCAGAACTCGCCGATGCGCTCGACGATCTCGGTCGCCTGGGTCTCCATCGGCGGCTGGCTGGGGTCCATGTAGAACTTGCAGGCCACCTTCCACTTGCCGGCCGTCTCCTGGATCAGCTTGTGCTCGGCGGTCGGCTGGGGCATGGGCGGGGCGGATTGGTCGGTCATGATTCAGCTCCTCGAGTGGTTGGGTCGTCGTGGGAACGGCGAACGCAGGCGCCGCCCCTCGGCCAGGACGCACAGGGTAGCGAGGGGGCGACAGACGCCCTCGGCGAGCATCGACTTCGAACCCTACCCGTACACACCCCGCGGCCGCGGCCTCCGAACGCGTCCCGGAGCCGGACCGGCAGCGCTCAGAGCCGGCGCACGCGCGGGTGGCGGCCCTTGATCCCGAGCCGGAGCAGCTGCTCGAGCGCCCGGCCGGCGACCCCGCGCTCGACCGCCACGTAGGCCGAGAGCGGATTGACGTGGATGCGGCCGACCTGCTCCGCGCGCAGGCCGACGTCCTTGGTCAGCGCGCCGAGCACGTCGCCGGCGCGCAGCTTGTCCTTGCGGCCGGCCTGGATCTGGAGCGTCACCATCGGCGGCACGAGCGGGCCGGCGGTGGCGGTGTTCGATGCCTTGCCCCCGGACCCCCCCGTTCTCGGCGCCGCGCGCGCCAGCTCCGTGGTCGGCCGCCATTCGAGCGGCGAGCCCTGCGCGGCCTCGATGCGCGCCGCGCGGCCGAACTCGCCGGGGCCCGCCAGGCTGAAGGCCCAACCCTCCTGGTCGACGCGCCCGGTGCGGCCGATGCGGTGCAGGTGCACCTCGGGGTCGGGCGTCAGCTCGACGTTGATCACCGCCTCGAGCTCCTTGACGTCCAACCCGCGCGCCGCGACGTCGGTGGCGACCAGCACCGAGCAGCTGCGGTTGGCGAACTGGACGAGCACCTGGTCGCGCTCGCGCTGCTCGAGATCGCCGTGCAGCGCCAGCGCGACGAACCCGCGCGCCTCCAAGGACCCCAACAGCCCGCGACAGCGCTCGCGCGTGTTGCAGAAGGCCAGCGTGCGCTCGGGCCGGTAGTGCTCGAGCAGCCGCGCGACGACCTCGAGCCGCTCCTGCTCCTCGACCTTGTAGAAGCGCTGGCGGATCTTGGTCGGCGCGTGCTGCTCCTCGAGGCGCACTTCCTTCGGCTCGCGCAACAGCTCGCGCCCGAGCGCGGCGATGTCGGCGGGGTACGTGGCCGAGAAGAACAGCGTCTGCCGCCCCTTCGGACAGCGCTTCGCGACCGCCGCCATGTCGTCGCGAAAGCCCATGTCGAGCATGCGGTCGGCCTCGTCGAGCACCAGCGTGCGCAAGGCCTCGAGCACCAGGCTCCCGCGCGACAGGTGATCGAGCACGCGCCCCGGCGTCCCGACCACCACGTGCGCGCCGTGCGCCAGACTGGTCAACTGCGGCCGGATCGGCGCCCCGCCGCACAGGACGAGCACCTTGACGTTCTCGTCCGCGCGCGCGAGCCGCCGGATCTCCGCCCCGACCTGCTCCGCCAGCTCGCGCGTCGGACAGAGCACCAAGGCCTGCACGCCCGCGAAACGCCGCTGCAGCGTCGCGAGCAACGCCAACCCGAACACCGCCGTCTTGCCGCTGCCGGTCTTGGCCTGCGCGATCAGATCGTGCCCCGCCAACGCGATCGGCAGGGCCGCGGCCTGGATCGGGGTCATCGAAGCGTAGCCGAGCTGCTCCAGCGTCGCGAGCGTCGCGGGCGGGAGGCCGAGGGCGCTGAAGCGCTGGTCCGTGGCGGGCGGGGCCGTGTGCGCGTCGTGGGTCATGGGAGTCGCTCGGGCCGGGCCGAGCCCTGCATGGTACCGCGCACGGGCCACGGCGTGGGGCGATGGTCTGGCGCACTCCTCACGCGGACCCCAAGATCGCCCCATGCTCACCCCCCGCATCAGCCGTCGCAGCTGGCTCGCCTTGGCGCTCCTGCTCGCGGCGATCGTGTTCGTCCCGCTCTCGGGTTGTCGCTCGACGATCCCCAACCGCAATCCGGTCGGCGAGCGCTTCCCCGAGGTGCGCGGCAACTCGCTGAAGGACGAGGAGGTCGCGCTGCCCCGCACGGGGCAGCCGACGATCCTGCTCGTCGGCTATCTGCAGGAAGCGCAATTCGACGCCGACCGCTGGTGCTTCGGCCTGCTGCAGGCGGCGACACCCGTCGCGCTGTTCGAGGTACCGACCCTTCCCGGACTGATCCCGAGCCTGGCCTCGGGCTTCATCGACGCGGGCATGCAGAGCGGCATCCCGTCGGAGGATTGGAGCTCGGTCGTCACGGTCTACGGCGGCCCCGCGGCCACCATCGCCGAGTTCACCGGCAACACGCAGGGTCGCAACATGCGCGTGCTGCTGCTCGACGACCAGGGCGTCGTCCGCTGGTTCCACGACCGGGGCTTCTCGGCCGGCAAGCTGCTGGAACTCGACCGCGCCGCGCGCGAGTTGGCCGGCCCGCGCTGAGCGCGCGTGGACGGGTGGTCCGTCAGCTCGTGCGGCAGAGGCGGCACAAGTGCTTGCCCGCCGTCGAAACGCCTAGGAGATTCCAATCTGCCGCCCCCGCCGGGCCAGCCCCCTGACATGGAAGGCTGCCGGGGCCTGTTGCTCACTGGGCGTCGAACTTGCCGGCTTAAATGTCAGCGCGCCTGACATTCATGCCGGCATTTCGAGCAAACCGGCCCGCCGGGCGGCCGGCGAGGCCCGAACGTGACAGGGCTGCCTCCAGTTTCCGTCGGGCTACAGTGGGCGGCATGAACCTCCCCCGACTGACGCATCCCTGGGTCAAGGACGCCGGCCGGCTTCGCCCCGCTTCGTGGGACGAGGCGCTCGAGCGCGCGGCGCGCGGCATCCAGCAGAGCGTCGCGGCCCATGGGCCGAGCACCTTCGGCGTCTTCAGCTGTTCCAAGGCCACCAACGAGGTCAATTACGCCGCGCAGAAGTTCGTGCGCGCGGCGGTCGGCAGCAACAACATCGACAGCTGCAACAGGACCTGACACGCGCCCAGCGTCGTCGGTCTGGCGACGGTCTTCGGTGCGGGCGGGGGAACGAGCTCCTACCAGGAGGTGGAGGAGTCGGATGTCATCGTCTTGTGGGGCAGCAACGCGCGCGAGACGCACCCGATCTTCTTCCACCACGTGCTCAAGGCCGTCAAGCGCGGCGCCAAGCTCTATGTCGTCGATCCGCGGCGCACGACGACGGCCGACTGGGCCGCGGGCTGGCTGAGCGTCGAGGTCGGCTCCGACATCTCGCTCTCGAACGGCATGGCGCGCGTGATCCTCGAGGAGGGGCTCGAGCACCGCGGCTTCATCGAGCACGCGACGACGGGCTTCGCGGCGTACCGCGACTCGCTGCAGGCCTACGACATGGAGCGCGTCGTGCGCGACACGGGTGTCGACGCCGAGCTGATCCGCCGCGTGGCGCGCGACTATGCCGAGGCCGAGCGCGCGATGATCTGCTGGACGCTCGGCATCACCGAGCACCACAACGCGGTCGACAACGTCTTCGCGCTGATCAACCTCGGCCTCCTGACCGGCCACGTCGGGCGCTACGGCTCGGGATTGAACCCGTTGCGCGGCCAGAACAACGTGCAGGGCGGCGGCGACGCCGGGGCGCTGCCGCACAAGCTGCCGGGCTTCCAGGATGTCGAGAACGACGCGATCCGCCGGCGTTTCGAGGCGCGCTGGAAGAAGTCGATCCCGCCCAAGAAGGGTTGGCACCTGACCGAGATGTTCGAGGCGATGGGTCGCAAGGAGCTGACCGCGCTGTACGTGATCGGCGAGAACCCCGCGCAGAGCGAGGCGGACTCGACGCACTCGCTCGCGAAGCTCGCCGGGCTCGAGTGCCTGATCGTGCAGGACATCGTGCTGACCAAGACGGCCGAGATGGCCGACGTCGTCTTCCCCGCCAGCGCCAGCTTCTGCGAGGCCGAGGGCACGGTGACGAACAGCGAGCGGCGCGTGCAGCGCGTGCGCAAGTGCCTCGAGCCGCCGGGCGAGGCGCGCGACGACATCGAGATCCTGTGCGCGCTGAGCCGGAAGCTCGGCTACGACCTGGCGCTGCCCTCCGCGCGCGTCGCCTGGGACGAGATGCGCTCGCTCTCGCCGATGCACCGCGGCATGAGCTACGAGCGCCTCGAAGGCAAGGGCCTGCAGTGGCCCTGCCCGGACGAGACGCACCCCGGCACGCAGTTCCTCCACGCGCGCCTGTGGGCCGATCCGGTCGAAGGCCCGCGCGCGCCGTTCCAGGTGGTCGAGAACTCGCCGCCGGTCGACCTGCTCGACGCCGACTTCCCGCTGCGCCTGACCACCGGCCGGCGCCTCGATTCCTACAACACCGGTGTCCAGTCGAGCGCCTTCGCGAGCCCCTTGCGGCGCGGCGAGACGATCGACCTGTGCCCGCGCGACGCCTCGCGCCTCGGCCTCCGCGAAGGCGAGCGCGTGCGCGTGATCTCGCGCCGCGGCCGCGTCGTGGCACCGGTGCGCCTCGACCCGGGCCTCAAGCCGGGCCTGGTGTTCATGACCTTCCACTTCCCCGACGAGGTCGACGTCAACCTGCTGACGATCGACGCCACGGACCCCAAGTCCGGCACGGCCGAGTTCAAGGCTGCTGCGGTGCGCGTCGAGAAGCTGTAGAACTCTGCGCGCTCATGGATCTGCGCCCCCTCCCCGCCGCACCGAGCGCCGACGAGCGCCGCGCGGTCGAGCTCGTGCTCGGACCCGAACCCGCGACGGCGCCGACGACCGATGAGGCGCGCAGGTTGCGCACGCAGCTCTTGCCCGTGCTGCTCGCGCTGCAGACGCGCATCGGCTGGGTCAGCCCCGGCGGGCTCGGCTACGCCTGCACGCGCCTCGGCCTGCCGCCGGCCGAGGGCTACGCGGTCGCGAGCTTCTACGCCTTGATCGCGCTCGGCGAGCGGCCCGCGAGCTTCGCCCACGTGTGCGACGACATCGCCTGCCAGGCCGCGGGCGCGGAGCGCGTGTGCGGCGAGCTCGCCACGCGCCTCGGCCCGGCCTTCGAACCGGCCCACCGCGCCGAGCCCGGCGCCGCTCGACCGGGATCGAGCGCGCGCTGGGGCCGGAGCCCGTGCCTCGGCCTGTGCGAGCAGGCGCCGGCGGCGATGGTGACGACGGCGTCGAGCGACGCGCCGCGCACGCAGGCTTTCGGCGCGGCGGATGTCGACCGGATCGTGCTGGCGCTCGAAGGCCGCGGCGTCGAGCCGCGCGAGTGTCATTTCGGCGGCACGGGCCCGCGGCGGCTCCTGGCGCGCGCCGGGCGCGTCGATCCGACCAGCCTCGACGCCTACCGCGCGCACGGCGGTTACCAGTCGCTGGCGCGCGCGCTCGAGCTCGGCGTCGAGGGCGTGCTGCGCGAGGTCAGCGGCAGCAAGCTCGTCGGCCGCGGCGGCGCCGCCTTCCCGACCGGACGCAAGTGGGAGGCGGTCGCCAAGGCCGCCGCGCAGCCGCACTACGTGGTGTGCAACGCCGACGAGTCCGAGCCGGGCACGTTCAAGGACCGCGTGCTGCTCGAGAGCGATCCCTTCGCGGTCCTCGAGGCGATGACGGTCGCGGGCTTCGCCACGCGCTCCGTGCGCGGCTACCTGTACCTGCGCGGCGAGTACCCGCGCGCGGCCGAGCGGCTGGAGAACGCGCTGACGCTCGCGCGCCGCGCCGGGCTGCTCGGGCGCAGGATCCTGGGCCGCGACTTCGACTTCGAGATCGAGCTGCGGCGCGGCGGCGGGGCGTACATCTGCGGCGAGGAGACCTCGCTCTTCGCCTCGATCGAGGGCTTCCGCGGCGAGCCGCGCACCAAGCCGCCCTTCCCGGTCGAGGTCGGGTTGTTCGGCAAGCCGACGGCGGTCAACAACGTCGAGACGCTGGTCGCCGCGCTCGACATCGTGCGCGAAGGTGCTGCGGCCTACGCCGCGGTCGGCACCGCGGGCTCGCCGGGCACGAAGCTCTTCTGCGTCTCGGGCCGCATCGCGCGCCCCGGCGTCTACGAAGTGCCGTTCGGAACCCGACTCGGCGCGCTGCTTGAGCTGTGCGGCGGCGTCCCCGACGGGCGCGCGCTGCGCGGCATCCTGCTCGGCGGCGCGGCCGGCGGCTTCGTGCGGCCCGACCAGCTCGAGCTCGAGCTGTCCTTCGAGGGCGCGCGAGCGCAGCAGGCGACGCTCGGCTCGGGCGTCGTCTTCGTGCTCGACGACACGATCGAGCTGGTGCCGCTCCTGCGCCGCATCGCCGCCTTCTTCCGCGACGAGTCCTGCGGCCAGTGCGTGCCCTGCCGCGTGGGCACGGTGCGACAGGAGGAGCTCCTGGCGCGGCTGGCGCGCGGGAAACCGCTGGGCGGGATGAAGCAGGAGCTGGCGCTCCTCGGCGAGCTCGGCCAGGCGATGCGCGACGCCTCGATCTGCGGCCTGGGCCAGACGGCCTCAAGCGCGATCGAGTCGGCGCTGGTGCAGCTGGCGCCCTTCGGGAGCACGAAGCCATGAGCACGCCGGACACGAAGGGCACGCCGCGCGACGAGCAAGCGACCGCGCTCGAGCTGTCCGTCGACGGCCGGCCGGTGCGCGTTGCACCAGGCGCGACGCTGCTCGACGCCTGCCGCGCCGCCGAGGTCGACACGCCGACCTTTTGCTGGGCCGAGAACCTGACCCCGATCAACGTATGCCGCATCTGCGTGGTCGAGCTCGAGGGTGCGCGCACGCTGGTGCCTTCCTGTTCGCGCAAGGCCGAGGCCGGCATGCAGGTGCGCACCGACAGCGCGCGCGTGCGCACCAGCCGCAAGCTGGTGCTCGAGCTCCTGGGCTCCTCGGTCGACATGTCGCTCGCCGCCGGCTTCGCGGCGCTGTGCCGGCGCTACGACGCGCAACCCGAGCGCTTCGGCCCCGCAGCAGCCCCCGAGCCGCCGCGCGACGCCTCGCACCCCGGCCACCACCACGCCGGCGACGGCAGCGGCGCGGCCTCGATGGCGCAGCCGGTCAAGGTCGACAACGAGCTCTTCGTGCGCGACTACGCCAAATGCATGCTCTGCTACAAGTGCGTGCAAGCCTGCGGCAGCGAGGCGCAGCACACCTTCGCGATCGGCATCGCCGGCCGCGGCTTCGACGCGCGCGTCTCGACCGAACTCGACACGCCGCTGGGCGACTCGGCCTGCGTCTTCTGCGGCAACTGCGTCGGCGTGTGCCCCACCGGCGCCCTGATGTTCAAGACCGAGCACGACCTGCGCCAGGCGAAGAAGTGGGACGAGACGAAGCAGACGGTCACCGACACGATCTGCCCCTACTGCGGCGTCGGCTGCACCCTGACCCTGCGCGTGCAGGCCAACCAGATCGTGCGCGTCACCTCGCCCTCCGACAGCTCCGTCACCAGCGGCCACCTGTGCATCAAGGGCCGCTTCGGCACGTCCTTCGTCGCGCGCCGCGACGGCCCGACGAAGTGAAGCTGCGCGTGAGTACGGTGCCAGGACACTTCTTAACCTGATCGCAGGCAGCGCGTGGACTGCCGCACGCGCTGCCTGCGATCAGGTTAAGAAGTGTCCTGGCACCGTACTCACGCGCAACGCCCTCAGCGCTTCGCTGGCTCGCCCGCCTTCGGTTGTGTGCGCACGATGAACGCGCGCAGGTCGGCGTTGGCTTGGGCCAGGTCGGGCTTGCGCAGGTACATCATGTGGCCGCTGCGGTAGCCCTTCCATTCGAGCCGGTCCTGGAAACGTCCGGCGGGGTCCATGTTCCAGAGCGTGTACTTGGCGTTGAAGTAGTCCGTGCCGCCGTCGTAGTAGCCCGACTGCACCAGGACGTGCAGATAGGGGTTCTGCGCCAGCGCGCGGCGCAGGCCGACGCCGGTGCGGTCGCCCTCGCGGTTCCAGGGGCTGACCGGGCCGAAGAGCCAGTACTGCAGATCGGTCGGGTAGCCGAGCACGTCGCGCAGGTAGTGGTTGATCGCCGGCGCGAAGGCGTGGTTCCAGGCAGTCAGCGCGGGATCGAAGTCCGGGCTCGTGCCGCTGTCGGCCGCGTCGAGGCCGCGGTAGCGCGAGTCGAGCCGCCCGACTGTCAGACCGCGTTCGCGCAGCAGCTCCTTCCAATAGAAGGAGGTCGGCACCGCGAAGCTGTAGTCGGTGACGACGTCGGCGCTCAGCCCGGAGTAGCGCGCGTAGGCACCCGCCAGCTCAACGCGCCGCGCCGGATCGAGCGAACCGCCGCGCGCCATCGCCGGCAGCAGCGCGTCGAGCGTGAAGGCCTCGACCTCGGGCAGCAGCTCCTCGAGCTCGCGCTGCTGCAGCTCGGGCGCCAGCACCTGGTGGTACCAGGCCGTCGCCGCGTAGTAGGGCAGCACCAGCGCCTGGTCGACGACACCGTCGCGCTCGATCCCGAGCTCGGTCGGCGACACGAGCACGACGCCGTTGAGGTACATCCACTGCGACTCCTGCAGCTTCGCCGCCAACCCCGCGACGCGCGTCGTGCCGTAGCTCTCCCCCACCAGGTACTTGGGCGAGGTCCAGCGCCCGCGGCGCGTGACGAAGGTCCCGATCCAGCGCGCCAGGTACTCGACGTCCTCGTTGACGCCGAAGAACTGCTCGCGCTTGGCCTCGCCGAGGATGCGCGAGAAGCCGGTGTTGACCGGATCGACGTAGACGATGTCCGCCACGTCGAGGATCGAGTGCGGGTTCTCCTGCACGCCGTAGGGCTGGATCGGGAAGCCCTCGTCGTCGATGCGCAGGAGCCGCGGCCCGGTGTAGGCGATGTGCATCCAGACCGACGCCGAGCCCGGCCCGCCGTTGAACGAGATCACCAGCGGCCGCGTGCTCTTGTCCGCGACGTCCTTGCGCTCGTAGTAGGTGTAGAAGACCGACGCCACCGCGTGGTTGTCGGCGTCCCACACCGGCTGCGTGCCGACGGTGACGGAGTAGGCCACGCGCTGGCCGCCGATCGTGACCGCGTCCTCGCGCGTGGTGGCGGCGTCGGCGACGGGCTTGAGGCGCTCGGCATCGCCTTCGGACTTCGCGGCGGGCGGGGCGGCCGGCGGCGTGTCGGCCGGACGCGACGCGGTCCCGGGTGCCTGGGCGAGCACGAGCAGGGTGATCAGGGACGCCGGACCGAGGATCATGGGAGCTGCTCCGAGGGGGGAACGGTGGGCCGCGAGTGGGAGTGCGCGAGTCGGGCGCGCCACGGCGGCGGCGGCTCTCGGCCGGGACGGGCGTGACTCGCGGGCGCCAGCATCCTGACGTACCCTAGCCGCCGTTCCAGAGTCACGAACCCGATCGATGCCGCCATGAAGATCCTCGTCCTCCAAAGCCTCGTGTTGTTCGCACTCCTGCCGCAGGCCCGGGCGACGCCGACGTGCGCGCAGGAAACGCCTAAGCCGGCCGAGAGCCAGACGCCGCCCGCGACGACCCAGACGCCGGCGACCACGAGCCAGGCGCCGGGCGCGGCGCGCACCGGCTCGACCGCCGCGAGCAAGGAGCCCGCCGCTGCCGGCCAGGAGCCCGCAGCCGCGAGCAGCACCTTCACGGCCGAGCAGCTCGAGCAGATCGTCGCGCCGATCGCGCTGCACCCCGACGCGCTGCTGGCGCAGATGATGATGGCTGCGACCTACCCGCTCGAGATCGTCGAGGCCGCGCGCTGGGTGCAGAAGAACGCGAGCCTCAAGGGCACCGCGCTCGACGAGGCGCTCAAGGGGCAGGACTGGGATCCGAGCGTCAAGTCGCTGTGCCTGGTCGCGTCCGTCCTGAAGCAGATGAACGACAACCTCGACTGGACCCAGGACCTCGGCGACGCCTTCCTGGGCCAGAAGACCGAGCTGATGCAGACGGTGCAGAAGATGCGTCGCAAGGCGCTCGAGGCCGGCACGCTGAAGTCGACCGAGCAGCAGAAGGTCAGCGAGGACGGCCAGGTCGTGATCATCGAGTCGACCAAGACCGAGGTCGTCTACGTGCCGACCTACTCGCCGACCGTGGTCTACGGCTCCTCCTGGGGCTACCCGTACTACTACTACCCGCCGATGTACGTCGGCCCGCCGCCGGGCGCGATGTTGTTCGCGTTCAGCGTCGGCGTCGCCTGGGGCTCGGGCGGCTGGGGCGGCTGCAACTGGCACGGCAACGACGTCGACATCGACATCGACCACTACAACAACTTCAACAACAACACGAGCCGCGACCCCAGCCGCAACCGCGTCGAGAACGCCAGCGGCAAGAAGGGTTCCTGGAACCACAATCCCGAGCACCGCAAGGGCGCCAACTACAAGAACCCGCAGACCGCGCAGAAGTACGGCGGCTCCGGCAGCTCGAACCGCGTCACGAAGGACCAGGCGCGCGGCTACGACCGCAGCGGGAGCAAGGCCAAGCCCGCGACGGGCGCCCAGCGCCCGGGCGGCGGCAACTCGCCCTCCGGCGGCGCGTCGCGGCCCGCGTCGAGCACCAACCGCCCGACCACGACGCCGAGCAAGCCGAGCACCTCGCGCCCGAGCAGCACGAGCTCGAAGCCCAAGGCCAAGACCGGCAGCTCGGGCGGAGCCCTGAGCGGCTCGCGCTCCCCCAGCCTCGACCGTTCGGCCGGATCGCGCGGAGCTTCCAGCCGCAGTGGCGGCGGCAGTCGCGGCGGCGGCGGCGGCGGACGCAGGCGCTAGAGGATCCCGAGGAACCCGACATGTCCATCCAACCGATGCGTCTCTTCTCCCCGTTCGTGCTCGCCTGTGCGCTGTTCGCCGGCTCGGCCTGCACCAGCACGGCCCCCGCGAGCTTCGACACGCCCCAGGCCGCGCTGCAAGAGCTCGCGGCGACGATCGGCGCGCACGACCCCGAGCGCGTCGAGCAGCTGCTCGGCGCGGACGGGCCCGAGCTGCTCTCCTCGGGCGACGAGGTCGCCGACCGCGAGGACGCGCTGCGCGTGCAGCAGTACATCCTCGAGAAGGTGGCCTTCCAGGAGCACGGCCCGGACAAGCGCATCGCGCTGCTCGGCGAGACGGGCTGGGAGTTCCCGATCCCGCTGGTGCGCGAGAGCGGATCCTGGCGCTTCGACGTCGTCGCCGGCGCCGAGGCGGTCGCCAACCTGCGCGTCGGTCGCAACGAGCTCAACGCGATCGCCAGCCTGCACGCCTACGTCGACGCGCAGCGCGAGTACGCCTCCGAGTCGCGCGACGGCCAACCGCGCGCCTTCGCGCGCCTGATCCACAGCAGCCCGGGCAAGCACGACGGCCTGTACTGGCCCGTCGCGGAGGGCGAACCCGACAGCCCGCTCGGCCCGCTGATCGCCGAAGCTGCGCGCGAGGGCTACACCAACGACTCCGACGAACCGCAGGCCTTCAACGGCTACTACTTCCGCGTGCTGATGCAGCAGGGTGCGCACGCGCCGGGCGGCGCGAAGTCCTTCGTCGACTCCAGCGGCCGGATGACGGGCGGCTTCGCGCTGCTCGCCTGGCCCGCGAAGTACCACATGTCCGGCGTGATGACCTTCCTGGTCAACCAACAGGGCATCGTCTACGAGCGCGACCTCGGCCCCGACACGGCCACGATCGTCGCCGGCTACCGCGCCTACGACCCCGACGACAACTGGAACCCGGTCGCGGACTGAGCGCGATGATCACGCACCTCGTGCTGCTGCGCATCCGCAAGGATGTCCCGCAGGCGAAGATCGAGGCCGTCTTCGGCGAGCTGGCCGGGCTGAAGGGCAAGATCGCCGGCCTGACGAGCTTTTCCGGCGGCCGCTACAGCTCGCCCGAGGGCCTGCAGCGCGGCTTCACGCACGGCTTCAGCATGACCTTCACCGACGCCGCCGCGCGCGACGCCTACCTGCCGCACCCGGAGCACGAGAAGGTCAAGGCCAGCGTGCTCTCCGTGCTCGACGGCGGCCTCGACGGCGTGATCGCCTTCGACTACGCCTCCTGAGCCTCCCGCGCCGGAGGAAGTTTGCGCCCGGGAGCGCGCCAGGGAATCCTCTCTGCGCATGAGCCCCCCCACTCCCGCCGCGGCGGCGCCGAGCGCCGCCCAGCGGCGCCTGTTCGTCGGCAGCTTCGTCGCCCTGGTCACGACCGCCTTCGGCTTCATCGTGCGCGCGATGTTGATCGACGAGTGGGGCCGCGAGTTCGCCCTGACCGAGACGCAGAAGGGCGAGATCTTCGGCGTCGGCCTGTGGCCCTTCGCGATCTCGATCGTGCTCTTCAGCCTGGTCGTCGACAAGATCGGCTACGGCCGCGCGATGGTCTTCGCCTTCGCCTGCCACGCGCTCTCGGTGCTGCTGACGATCACCGCCGACAGCTACGAGCAGCTCTACTGGGCGATGTTCATCGTGGCGCTCGGCAACGGCACGGTCGAAGCGGTGATCAACCCGGTGGTCGCCACGATGTTCCGCGGCGACAAGACCAAGTGGCTCAACATCCTGCACGCCGGCTGGCCGGGCGGTCTGGTGCTCGGGGGGCTGCTGGCAATCGCGCTGGGGCACATCGACTGGCGCTGGAAGATCGGCCTGATCCTGGTGCCGGCGCTGGGCTACGCGCTGATCCTGCTCGGCCAGCGCTTCCCCGTGCACGAGCGCGTCGAAGCCGGCGTCTCGTACCGCGAGATGCTGCGCGAGATGGGTGCGCTGGGAGCGCTGGTGGTGCTGTCGCTGATCCTGCTCGAGCTCGGCCGCGTCTTCGGCTGGAGCCCGACGGCCAGCTGGACGGCCGCGATCGTGCTCTCGCTGGCCTTCGGCCTCGCCGTGCGCGGCATCGGCCAGCCGATCTTCGTCGTGCTGCTCCTGATCATGATCCCGCTGGCGACCACGGAGCTCGGCACCGACAGCTGGATCACCTCGCTGATGACCGACGAGATGAAGTCGCTGGCGATAGACCCGGGCTGGGTGCTGATCTACACCGCGTTCATCATGATGGTGCTGCGCTTCTTCGCCGGCGGCATCGTGCACCGCCTCTCGCCGCTGGGCCTGCTCGCGACCTCCAGCCTGGTCGCGGCGATCGGCTTGTTGATGCTCTCGACCAGCGTCGGCGCGATGGTCTTCGTCGCGGCGACGATCTACGGCCTGGGCAAGACCTTCTTCTGGCCGACGATGCTGGGCATCGTCTCCGAGCGCTTCCCCAAGGGCGGGGCCCTGACGCTCAACGCCACCGGCGGCGTGGGCATGATCGGCGCGGGGCTGGTCGGTGCGGTGCTGCTCGGCTACTTCCAGGACACCACCACCAGCGCGCAGCTCGCCGCGCGCGAGCCGGCGCTCGCCGCGCGCGTGATCGAGGAGAAGCAGAGCGTCTTCGGCCGCTACCAGGCGGTCGACAAGGCACGCGAGGCCGCGTTGGAACCCGCCGAGCGCGAGCGCGTCGCGGCGATCGCCAAGGGCTCGCAGAAGTCGGCGCTGGCCAAGGTGGCCTGGGTGCCGGTCGGCATGGTGGTCGCGTACCTGCTCCTGGCCTTGTACTTCAGGATGCGCGGCGGCTACCGCGCGCAGGAGCTCAGCCCGACCAACGCCGCCAGTCCTTGAGCGCCGCCCAGGGCTCCTCGCGCGACACGTCGATCAGCGCCGGCCCGCTGCAGCGCGCCGGCGAGAGGACCGCCAGGAACACCAGCCGCTCGCGGAACACGTTGTACGTGCCGTGCACCTCGTCGCGCGGCACGTGCGCGACCTCGCCCGGGCCGAGCACGCGGCTGGTGCGGCCGACCCACTGCTCCGCGCGGCCTTCGAGGACGTAGAGCAGCTCCTCGAACTCCGGATGACGGTGGAACTGGTGCGCCGCGCCGGCCGGCATCGTCACGCGCACGAGTTGCAGCGCCTCGACGTCCATCAAGCCCGGCCGCGCCAGCCACTCGTGCGGTCCCCAGGGCAGCGTCTCGACCTGCGCCTCCTTCGAGGTGACGAAACGCAGGGCTTCGGCGCCGCACATGCTCAGCCCCCCGGCGCGATGCGCAGCTTGACGAACTCCTCGATCTGCCTCTTGATCGCGACCTCGGTCGGCAGGCGTTCGGTCGAGCTCGCGCCGTAGAAGCCGTGCAAGCCGGGCACGTGGTCGAGCACGAAGCGCGCGTCAGCGGGCTGGGCGATCGCGCCGCCGTGGCACAAGGTCAAGACCTCCGGCCGCCGCTCGCGCACCGCCTCGACGATCGCGCGCACGCGCATCACGCACACGTCGAGCGGCTTGACCGAGCGCGGCCCGATCGAGCCACCGCTGGTGCAACCCATGTGCGCCACGACGATGTCGGCCCCCGCGTCGACCATCGCGCGCGCCTGCTCGGGATCGAAGACGTAGGGCGAGGTCAAGAGGTCGAGCTCGCGCGCCAGCGCGATGACCTCGATCTCCTTGTCGAAGCCCATCTCGGTCTCCTCGAGCGCGGCGCGCAGCTCGCCCTCGATCAGCCCGACGGTCGGGAAGTTCTGCACGCCGGCGTAGCCGAGCTCGCGCAGCTCCTTGAGGAACAGGCGCGGCATGCAGAAGGGATCCGTGCCGCACACGCCCGCGAGCACCGGCGTCTTCTTGACCACCGGCAGGATCTCGAAGGCCATCTCCTTCACGATCTGGTTGGCGTTGCCGTAGGGCATCAGACCCGCCAGCGAGCCGCGCCCCGCCATGCGGAAGCGGCCGGAGTTGTAGACCACGATCAGGTCGATGCCGCCGGCCTCTTCGCTCTTGGCCGAGATGCCGGTGCCGGCACCGCCGCCGATGATCGCCTCGCCGCGCGCGACCTTGGCGTGCAGGCGCTCGAGGATCGCGGAGCGCGAGGGCGGTCCGTGCTTCGAGGTGCTCACGAGCGCACCTCCGGGCGAGTCGCGCCCGTCCGTGCGGACGAGGAGGCCAGCGCCGCGAGCAGCGTGTTCGCGCACTCCTCGGCGAAGGCCGGATCGTTGATGTGCAGGTCGAGCTCGCGCACCGGCACCGCACCGGCCGTCGCGCGCAAGCCGTCGAAGAGCGCGCGCCGCGCGGCGACGTCCTCGAAAGGCTGCCCGGCCGCGTCGATGGCCGAGATGCCGCGCGATGGCAGCAGGACGGTCGTGCTCGAAGGCGCGACGGAGAGCTTGCGCCCGATCTCCTCGCCCAGCGCACGACACTCGTCGGCGTTCGTGCGCATCAGCGTGACGTTGGCGTTGTGCCGGTGCAGCTTGCGGCCGCGGTAGCGCTCGGGGACGGTCTCCATGCCGAAGAAGTTGACCATGTCGAGCGCGCCGACGGAAACCACCTGCGGCACCCCGCGCTCCGCCGCCGCCGTCAAGCGCGCCGGCCCGGCGCTCAGGAACCCGCCGGCCAGCTCGTCCGCCAGCTCGGTCGTCGTCAGATCGAGCACGCCCGCGAGCAGCCCCTCGCGCACCAGCGACTCGAGCGCCTGCCCCCCGTTGCCCGTGGCGTGGAACACCAGCACCTCGTACCCCCGCTGCTCGAGCAACACCTTCGCGCGCTCGACACACGGCGTCGTCACCCCGAACATCGTCGCGCCGATCAACGGCCGGTCGCGCGCCCCGCTCTGCGCCGCGCTGAACCGCACCATCCCCGCCATCGCCGCCGCCGCCTCGCCCAGCACCGCGCGGCTGATGCGGTTGATGCCCAGGATGTCGACGATCGACGGCAACATCAGGATGTCCTTGTCGCCGACGAAGTGCCGCACCTGCCCCGACGCGAGCGTCGACACCATCAACTTCGGCACACCCAACGGCAGGGCGCGCATCGCCGCGGTCGCGATCGTCGTCCCCGCCGACCCGCCGAGCCCGAGCACGCCCGAGAGCTCGCCGCGCCCGTGCGCCTTGAGCACCACCGCCCGCGCCCCGTCCGCCGCACTCTGCACCGCCGCTCCGCGATCCCCGCGCTGGCGCACGACCTCGAGCGCAGTCCCCGCCGCCGCGAAGACCTGCTCGCGCGTGACCTCGGCCTTGCCCTGGGGCTCGCCGAGGCAACCCGTGTCGACGAGCACCACCTCGACCCCGAGCTCGACCAACCGATCCCGCACGAACGCAGCCTCGATGCCCTTCGTGTCGAGCGTGGCGAGCAAGTAGACGCGCATCTGGGCGCTAGGTTACGGTCGAGGATCGCCGCCGAACATCCGGCTCTCCCAGTCAAGCTCGCCACGTGCGACGAACAGAACTTCGATGCCCGGCGACCCGGACCGGTACGCGATCAACGTCGGTCCGACAGACCAGAAGCGGGTTCTGGGATCCGTGGTCAGGTCCTTGCGAGCGTGCCCCGCGCTCGGATTCTCGGCGAGCAGGACGAACGCTCGTTCGAGATTTCCAGCGACGCGCTCTGCAACCTCCCAGCCGAAGGTGTCTTCCGCGTAGTCGAGGATGGCCTGGAAGCCCGCGCGTGCGGTCGGGGTGAGGCGATATCCCCCGCTCACCCGCGCGACTTGCCTGGCTTCTTGCGCCGCCGCAGGGCTGCGCGCGCATCGGCCACGACTCCCGCACCGTCCATCAGCTCACCCCGGTCCGCCTGGCGCGTCCCTTCGTCGAGCGAATCGCGCAGGAGCCCGAGGTGTGCCTCGCGCACGCGATCCTGCTGCGCCATCAGGCGCAGCGCCTCCCGAACGACCTCGCTCTGGTTGTTGTAGAGCCCGGACTCGACCTTGCGCTGCACGAGCGCTTCGAGTTCGGGGGTCAGGTTGACGTTCATGGAGGAAGCCTAGCTGGGTTGTCAGGCATTGTCAATGCCTGTCTATCGACGCCTGACGGGGCTGGACGTGAGGGCCGCCCGAGTTTGCCGCCAGCCGCACACGGCCTCCGCAGAAACTGCTCGACAGGTCGTCCTCGAGAGTCGTCTATTGGGTTCACACGCTCATGGCCCGCAAGTTCCTGCTGCTCGCCTGTGCCGCCTTGGCGCTCCTCGGCGGTTGGTGGATGTTGCGGCGCTCCCCCCCGCCCGCGGAGGGCGACCTGTCGGTGAGCGCGCCTGTCGCCTCGACCGACGGCGGACCCGACGCGCACGCACCCCAACCGGCCGCTCTGCGCGCGCCCGACACCGCTCCGGAGCGCGAGATCGTCGCGGAAGCCGCGGCGCAGGCTCCCCCCGACACGGCGCGCCTCTTCGTCGTCTGCAGGTCGCGGGCTGAGCGCCAGCTGCTCGCAGACGTGCAGGTCCAGGTTCTCGGCACGGTCGGTGAGCCCGCGGATGCCGCGTCCGGAACCGCGTTCCGCGGCGGCCTCGGCGAGATGCTGACCACAGATTTGACCGGGCGCGTCGAGTGCGAGGTCCCGGCCGGGATCGCCCTGCGCGTCACTGCCGGTGCACCCGAGCGGCAGGTGCAGACGGCCATGGTCGAGGTCCCCGCCTTGCAGCCAGGGGAGCTGCGCAGGCTGACGCTCGCGCTCGAGGACGGCGAGTTGACGCACCTGTGCGGGCTGGTCGTGGCGCGCGAGACGGGCGCACCCGTCGCCGGAGCCCAGGTCGCGGTCGAGCGCGCGCCGCGCACGCAGAGCGACGCCGCGGGCCGCTTCGAGCTCGACTTTGCCGCTCGCCGCCCTCCGTGGGTCCGGGTCGAGGCCGAGGGCTTCGCGCCGGCGATCACGGTCGCCGATCGCGGCCACGAGTCGCCTCGGAACGCCCGGCGCATCGAGCTCCAGCGCGCGGCCGTCCTCGAGATCCTGCTGCGCTACGGCGGGGACCGCTCCGCGCTGCGCGTCGAGCTCCACGGGAAGGGCTACGAACTGCTCCTGGACGGAGTCTTCACGTCGTCGTGGCAGGGCGACCTGCCCGATCTGCAGTACGCCGCTGCCGCGGATGCCAGCGGCGTGTGCCGCTTCGACGTGCTCCCGCCCGGCGTGCGCTTCGACGCCCAGGTGATCGGGCCCGGAGGCGTGCTCCACCGCAGCGCCGAGCCGATCCTGTTGCGACCGGGCGTGCGCGAGCGCCTGGAATGGGACCTGCGCGGCTCGGAGATCGTCGGCCACGTCGTCGAGGCCGACGGACGTCCGGCGCCCGACATCACCCTCTGGCTGTTGCGCGAAGAGGCCGACTCCCTGCGCTACGTCGAGGAGTGGCGTCGTCAGGAAGATCGCGTCGGCAGCGCGACCAGCGCCGCCGACGGCAGCTTTCGCCTGCCCGACGTCTCTCCGGGCACCTGGCTGCTCGCTCCGGCGCCAGGCGGCGAGATCGCACCGGCGCCGCAGCAGGTCCGCGTCGAGCCCGGCGCGACGCGCGTCGTCGTCGACGTGCGCCTCGCGCGCGGGCTCTTCGTCCGGGGCCGGCTCGTCGCACCGGATGGAACGACCGGCGTACAAGGCTGGGTGCGGGCGGACGGCACGATCCACGGGAACGCCGACGCCAACGCGGAGGGCGTATTCGTGCTCGGACCGTTGGCACCGGGCAGGGTCCGATTGGTCGGGATGCCCCACAACTCGTACCTCGAAAGCGAACCCGTCGAGCTCGATCCGCCCGCCGAAGGCGTCGTGTTGCGCTCGCGGCCCGGTTCGGAGGTGTCCGGCCAGGTCGTCGACGAGGCCGGACGAGGCGTCCAGTCCGCGATCACGGTCGCCTGTCCGGACGGCTCGACGACGATGACCCGCACGCAGGCCGACGGGACCTTCCGCCTCGACGGCTTCGCGGCCGGAGCTTGCGCGCTCTTCGCCAGCACCAGCGACGGGCGCGTGGGCCTGCTCACGGGTGTCGTGCTGGCGCCGGAGGCTCCAGCCGCGAATCAACGCGTGGTTCTCGGCCCCGGATCGACGCTGCGGCTGAGTTACGAGGGCGAAGACACGTGCCACCTCGCCTTCCACCTGGGCGATGTGCGCCTCGCCGGCGATGGGCTGGAGCACGGAAAGCACATGACGCAATCCGTCCCTCCCGGCCGAGTGGTCGTCGAGTACCGTCGCGCGGGCAACGATCGCAAGGAACGGGTGGAGCTCGAACTCGCTCCCGGCGAGACACGCGAGGTCGTGCTGCGGGATCCGGCGCCGAAGTAGCGCGGTCTGCGCGCCCGACTCACCTGCCGCCGGCGGGGTTCTGCGCGGGCAGCTCGAGCTTCAGGTTGCGGAAGCGCACCTCGGTCGGGCCGCCGGAGTGGAGTTGGAGGGCGAGCACACCCTTGCGCGCGAGCTTGGGGTCGTCGAGGTCGACGCACGCGACACCGTTGAGCGTCGTGCGCACGCGCGAGCCTTCGGCGACGATCTCGTAGCGATTCCAGCCGTCCTTCTTCACCGCCTTCGCCACCGCGCCGTCGGCCGGGTGGTCGACCAGGAGCGCGCGGCCGTGCTCTTCGTAGAGCTTGCCCCACCAGCCCGCGCCGATGTCGGCTTGCGGACCGGCGACCTCGCCGTCGGGGTGGCGTGTGCTGCGGAACTGGATGCCGCTGTTGCCGGCGTCGCCGACCAGGCGCACTTCGACTTCGAAGCGGAAGTCCTCGAGCTCCAGGTCGCTGACCAGCCAGACGTTCTTCTCCAACCCCTGTGTGCGGCCGACGATCTCGCGACCCTCGACGCTCCACAAGCTCGCGTCGCCGGTCCAGCCCGCGAGCGTGCTGCCGTCGAAGAGGCTCGCGGCGTTCTCGCGCGTCGCGCGGCGCGCGACCTGGCCGTCGCCCGCGAGGTACGCGACCAGGTCGCGGATGTCCGCCGGCTTCAGCGGGTCGAGCAGGCCCTCGGGCATGGTCGAGATCGGCGAGAGCTTCTCTTCCGCCACCTCGGCGAGATCGACGACGCTGGTGCCGGTCTCGGTGGCGAGCACGACCGAGCTGGCGGTGCGCTTCTTGACGATGCCGGTGACCAGCCGCTCGTCGTCGGTCCAGAGCATCGTCACCTGGTAGTCCTTGGGGATCACGGCACTCGGATCGACCATGTTCGACAGCAGGTAGTCGAGGTCCTTGCGGTTGGCGCCGGTGATGTCCGGCCCGAGCGTGCCGCCCGCGCCGAAGAGCGTGTGGCAGCGCGAGCACGTCGCGGCGAAGACCTCGCGTCCGTGCGTGCGGTCGGCCTGGGCCAACACTTCGGGCGCGAGCGCGCGCTTGAGCTCCGCGATGCGCTGCGTGTTCTGGGCGCTGGTGCGGCGCACGACGCCGACCGTGTCGGCGAGCAGGCGCTGCACGCGCTCGTCGCGCAGGTTCGCCAGCGTGCGCAGCGCGTAGGCGCCGATCTCGTCGCGCGCCACGCGGCCCTGCTGCACGGCGGCGAGCAGTTCCAGGGCGCTCTGCGGCCGGCCGCACAGGGTCGCCAGCGCGTCCTCGCGCTCGGGACGCGTCCAAGCCGGCCAACGCTCGAGCAGCGCCGGCGCGATGCGCGGATCCTCGAAGCCGGCCAGCGCGCGCAAGGCCTCGCGCCGCAACCCGGCGACGTCGAGGCAGGCGAGCAGCGCCGGGACGCTCTCGCGGTCGCCGCCGCGCGCCAGCGTTTCCAGCGCGTCCTTGCGGCGGGCGAGCTCGGCCTTGGGGTCGGCGAGCCGCGCGCGCAAGGCGGGGAAGGCGCGCGCGTCGCCGAAGACGATCGAGAGCGCGCCGGCGGCCTCCAGGGCGCGCGCGTCGCCCGAGCGCTCGACGCGCTCGACGAAGCGCGGCCAGCTCGGCGGCAGGGGCGCGCGGCGCTCGTCGGCCAGCGCGACGCGCAGCGCGGCGAGCACGCGCGCCGGCTCGAGCCCCGGCTCGAGCATCGTCCCGCTCTGCGCGGCGCGCTCGAGCAGGAACTCGCGCGAGGCCGGCTCCGACGCCAGCCGCCGCAGCGTCCAGTCGCGCACCCGTTCGCCGCCGCGCGACCCGAGCTCGAGCACGAAGCCCGGATCGGCCGCCGCCAGCGGCTCGAGCGCGAACCAGTGCATGCGCTGCAGCGTCAGGTCCTCGAAGTCCGCGCGCCGCGGCACCAGCGCCGCCAGGATGCGCCGCGCGAGCGCGCGATCGACGCGCTGCGCGGCCGAGGAGAGCGCCAGGCGCACGCTCGGCGACGCCGTGGTCTCCGCGACCGCGGCCAACGCGTCGGCTTCGGCGGCACCGGGCCAGGCCGACTCGCAAGCCAGGCGCACCGCCCAGGCGACCAGCGCCTCGTCCCGGTCCGCGAGGACCTTCATGCGCGTGGCCTCGTCGAGCATCCCCGTCGCCGCCAGCGTCCACAGCGCGCGCAGGCGCGGCCGCGTCGGACCGCCGGCGAAGAGGCGCTGTTCGAGCTGGGCCTTGACGCCCGCGTCCGCTCCGCGCTCGGCGAGCACCAGTTGCGCGGCGCGCGCGAACCACTCGTTCGGCTCGAGCTGCAGCTCGACCAGCTCGGCGCTCGTGCGCGCGCGCAGCCCCGCCGCCTTGCGCGCCTGCGCGCGGCCCGCGTTGTCGTGCTGCTGGTGCCGCACGCGGTACACGCGTCCGTTCGTGCGGTCCCACTTCTCGACCTCGTTGAGGTGGCAGGCCTGTGCGTCGTACCAGTCGATCAGGTACACGGCGCCGTCCGGCCCGTACTTCAGGTTGATGCCGCGGAACCACGCGTCGTTGGCGCGCAGGAAGTCCTCGCCGTGGCGGCCGACGTAGCTCGCGCCCGCGCGCTCCAGCGTGTCGACGTTGATGCGGTTGCCGTGGATGTTGCCGACGAACAAGGCGCCGTCCCAGCGCTCCGGGAAGCCCGCGCCCTGGTAGATCATCGCGCCGCAGTGCGCGTGGCCGCCGCCGGCCGCTTCGGAACGGCCGGTGCCGCCGTGCGGCGAGTCGCCGAGGTAGTGCAGGTGGTCGGCGATCGTCGGCAGGTCCTCGTACACGTGGCGGTCGAAGTGCGCGCCCGCCTGGCGGTTGAAGCGGCCGCCTTGCACGACGTGGAACAAGTGCGGGATCACGCAGGCGGTGACGAAGGCCTCGCCGCGCGCGTCGAAGTCGAGGCCCCACGGGTTGCTCGTGCCCCAGCCGAAGACCTCGAAGGTGCGCCGTGTCGGGTGGTAGCGCCACACCCCGGCGTTGAGCGGCACGCGCTGCGCGTCGGGCGTGCCCGGCCGGCCGACGCGCGAGTGCGTGAAGACGCCGTGGCAACCGTAGAGCCAACCGTCCGGGCCCCAGGTGAAGGCGTTGAGCGTCTCGTGCGTGTCCTGGTAGCCCCAGCCGTCGAGCAGCACCTCGGGCGGCCCGTCGGGCACCAGGTCGTCGTCGGCGTCGGGGATGAAGAGCAGCTCGGGCGCCTGGCCGACCCACACGCCGCCGTGGCCGAGCTCGAGGCCGCTGACGAGGTTCAGGTTGTCGACGAAGGTCGTGCGCGTCTCGAAGCTTCCGTCGCCGTCGCGGTCCTCGAGCACGCGCAGCGCGTCGCGTCCCGCGCCCGCCTTGCGTTTCTTGGGGTAGGAGAAGGCCTCCGCGATCCACAGCCGCCCGCGCGCGTCGAAGGCCAGCGCGACGGGTTGCTGGATGTCCGGCTCGGCCGCGATCAGGTCGACCGCGAAGCCCGGCGGCACCTGCATCGCGCGCGCGGCGGCGGCGGGCGCGAGGCCGGCCTGCTTGGGCAGGTCGACCGGCAGGATCGCGGGCACGCCCGCGGGGTGCTCGAACTGCGGGCGCTCGGCGTGGAAACGGAAGTCGTCGAAGTTGAGGTGCCCCCAGCCGCCGGACTCCTCGTCGACCAGGCGCACGAAGATCTCGCGCCCGCGCTGGGCAGCGAGGTCGACGACCACGCGCTGCATCGACTCGTAGTTCGCACCGCTGGTGTGGAAGAAGGGCCGCGCGGCGCCGGGCTCCCAGAGCTCCACGCGTTCGCGCGCGCTGGCGCCGCCGCCGACCAGGAAGCTGGCGAAGGCTCCGTCGCACGGGAAGGGCTCGGAAGTCAGCGTGCCGGTCGGTCCGTCGCCGAGCTTCTCGTAGCCGCCGATCCAGTACTTGCCCGCGTGCAGCGAGGCCTCGCGCCCGCGGCCGCTGATCGTGTCGCGGTAGATCGGCTGGCCCTCGAAGGCCGCGCCCTCGGCGCGCCAGCCGCGCAGCGAGCCGTCCTCGAAGTCGAGGTTCTGCATGCGCGTCACGTCGTCGGCGGCCGACGAGCGCGGGTGCGGCTGCTGCAGGAACACCGAGGTCCCGAGCTTGTTCCCGACCACGACGTCCGCGCGGCCGTCGCCGTCGATGTCGCTCGCGACGACCTGCGTGCCGACGCCCGAGTCGTCGTCGATGCGCCGCGGCACGAACTCCGCCCCGCGCGCGCCGCGCACGAGCTGGAACCAGTACAGCACCGCCGGGTTGCCGTTCTCCGGATCGCCCTGCTGGCCGTGGGACCAGTAGCGCTTGCCCGTGACGACGTCCGTCAGCCCGTCGCCATCGACGTCGCAGGCCGCCAGCGCGTGCAGCTCCGCGAAACACACGCCGTGCGCGTTCTCCGCCGGCGTCGCGCCCATCACGGGATGGGCGACGAAGTCGATCTGGCCCTCGCGGGCGACGTGCTCGAACCAGCTCAAGCCGAAGCCGTGCGCCGCGAGCGAGCTGACGACGTCCTGGTCGCCGTCGCCGTCGACGTCGAAGACCAGCATCTGCGCCCCGCCGTGCTGCGCGAAGGCGAAGGGCTGCGCCGGCCACTCGGGATCGCCGGCCAGGGACTCCGGCTGGCGCCACCAGCCGTCCTTGGTCAGCACGTCCGCGCGTCCGTCGCCGTCGATGTCGCCGACGCCCAGCCCGTGCGTGAACTTGCCGTAGCCCATGTCGGCGCTGAGCGCGTGGAAGCGCCAGGGCGCGCGCACGTCGAGCTCCGGCTCGATCCAGCCCAGGCGCCCGCCGACGCTGCAGACGATCTCCGGCCGCCCGTCGCCGGTCAGGTCGACGAACCAGGGCGACTCGTTGTCGACCGTCGCGTGCACCAGGTGCCGCTGCCAGCGCTCCCCCGCCGCGCGCGGGTTCTCGAACCACGCCGACTCGGCGCCCGGGAAGCCGATCACCAGCACGTCGAGCCAACCGTCGCCGTCGAAGTCGTGCGCGAAGTCGAAGAACGAGTCGGAGTAGCCCTTGGGGTCGTACGCCTTGGGCGCGTAGAGCTCGAAGCGCTCGCGGAACTCCGGCCCGCGGTAGACGTACGGCCCCGAGACGATGTCGCTGGCGCCGTCGCGATCGAGGTCTGCGAAGGTGGCGCCCTCGCCGAAGAACTCGGTCGAGAGCACGTGCCGCTCGAACCCGATCGCGAGCGGCGGCGTGCCCGGATCGACCTCCGGCGCGGCACAGGTCGCGAGCGCGAGAGCTCCCGCCGCGAGACAGGCTCGCATCCGGCGCGACGACGAGGGGCCGATATCCATCGCGTTCGCGCCTCCTTGGTGCGCGGAGCGACATCCTCCCGCGCGCCCGTTGGGATGCAACAGGGGGCCGGATGCAACCGCCCGCCCCCTGTTTCATCCATGCGGGGAAGCGCGGCCCCGGCTCGACGAGCCCGTCACGCAGCGCCGGCGGCCAGGACGGCCGGGCCGTTCAGCAGCGGGGCGAGTGCGGCCCCGACGCGTTCGCGCTGCGCGGGCGTGGCCACCTCGACGAACAGCTCCTGGAAGCGCGGGTGGGTGACGCCGCTGGTCAGGAAGGTCCAGCGCTTGGCGCCCAGCAGCGCCTGGCGGAGCTCGGCCTGCTCCTCGGCGTCGAAGCGCCGGTCGAGGCGGGCCGACAGGTTCGACAGGTCGTGCTCGACCTGCTGCTGCAGCAGGCCGTCGACGGCCGTGACGAGCTCGATCAGGTCGTCGATCGCGCGCTCGCGCTCGGCGGAGTCCATCGCCGCGAAGGCGCGCACGGTCTCGAGGTGGTCGAGCTTGGCGTGCTGCGACTCCTCGAGCCAGTGGGCCTCGAAGATGGCGCGCGTGAAGTCGTCGAGGCCCGCATCGTCCTTCATGCCCTCGATGTAGTGGCGCTGCGTCAGCCACTCGATCGCGGCCGTCAAGAGGAGCACCGCGCCGGTGCTCTTCTGCAGCACGTAGCCCGCGGTCTGCAGCTCGCCGCCGAGCAGGGTGTGCTCGAAGCCGAGCTGCTCGTCGATGCGCTCGCGCACGGCGCGGAAGAACTGCATGTGCTTGACCTCCTCGGCCGCGAAGTTCGTCAGCGCATCGAAGGCCATCCGGTCGTCGGTCGCCTGCTGGTTCGCGAGCGCGCCGACCTTGGGCGCGATGAACTCCTCGACGTAGCCGAAGAGGTGCGCGTAGGCGGCGAGCTCGACCTGCGTCAGCACGCACTTCTCGCGCTCGTCGAGGCAGGTGGCGGAAGGCGCGCCGGACAGGTTGAGCGGCAGCCAGCGCAGCGCGGTGTCGAAGCGGCGCTCGCCGAGCACCTCGTCGATCCTCCAGTTGACCTTGTAGGCGTTGTCGAGGCAGGCGGCGTACGAGTAGGTGGGCATGGTCGTGGTCTCTCAGGTCAGGGGTCAGGGGGCGGGGCCCGCGCGCGGCGGGCTGTTTCAGAACGATAGGTGAGTAATACGGCACACGGGCGACCCTGTCACGCGTTTTTCAGAACGGAAGGTGACAAACTCGGGTTCGCCGCCCTAAACTCCTTGGCGAGGGACGGATAGACAGCCCATGGCCCGACCCAGGACCTACCAGCGCGAGCAGGTGCTCCAGCGCGCGACCGAGCTCTTCGCCCGCAAGGGGTACGAGGGCGCGCACCTCCAGGAGCTGGTCGAGGTCACCGGCCTCAACCGCTTCAGCCTCTACAAGGAGTTCGGCGGCAAGGAGGGCCTGTTCCAGGCGGCGCTCGACGCCTACCTCGGCCGCCTGGCGGAGCTCGACGCGCTGCTGAAGCGCCAGCCGCTGGGCCTGGCGAACCTGTGGGCCTTCTACGAGGCGCTCCTGGCCCAGGACTTCCCCCACGGCTGCCTGGCGGTCAACACGATCCGCGAGAAGCACGTCGTGCCGCAGCGCGTCTTCGCCTCGATCGAACGCTTCGCGTACGCGGGCGAGGAGAACTTCCGCAGGAACCTCGCCGCCGCTCGCGAGCGCGGCGAGCTCGCCGCCGACACCGACGTCGAGGCGCTGGCCAAGTTCATGACCGCCTTCGACATGGGCTTGATGAGCTACGGCATCGTCGCGCAGGCACCCGCCGACCGCTCGCGCATCATCAAGGTGCTCGAGCGCGTGCTGCGATGAACCGCGGCCGGGAACACGCCCTCGAGGCCCGCGCCTGCTACAAAATGGTGCCGTAGCCCCCTGCATGCAACCGGTTCCGCCCTACCGCCGCCGCCTGCGCCTGGCCCTCGCCGCCTGCTGCGCGCTCGTGCTCGCGCGCGCGGCGACGCCCCAGCAGCCGGCCGCGCAGCTCGGCAGCTCCGCGATCCTGCACCGCATGCACAAGCTGGGCGTGGTCGGCAGCGTGCTCTACATCGCCGCCCACCCCGACGACGAGAACACGCGGCTGATCAGCTACCTGTCGAACGGCAAGCTGGTGCGCACCGGCTACCTGAGCCTGACGCGCGGCGACGGCGGCCAGAACCTGATCGGGCCGGAGCTCGGCGACGCGCTGGGGGTCTTGCGCACGCAGGAGCTGCTCGAGGCGCGCCGCATCGACGGCGGCGAGCAATTCTTCACGCGCGCCGTCGACTTCGGCTACAGCAAGACGCCCGAGGAGACCTTCGAGAAGTGGGGCCGCGAGGCCGTGCTCGGCGACGTCGTGCGCGTGCTGCGCAAGTTCCGTCCGGACGTGATCATCACGCGCTTCGCCAGCGACGGCAGCGGCGGACACGGCCACCACACGGCCTCGGCCCTGCTGGCGCGCGAGGCCTTCGACCTGGCGGCCGACCCGCGCGCCTACCCGGAGCAGCTCGCGCAGGGGCTCGAACCGTGGCAGGCCAAGCGCCTCTTTTTCAACGCGAGCACGTGGTGGAACCCCAAGCTCGCCGACGAGGCGCGCAAGGACCCGTCGCGCTGGGTCGAGGTCGATGTCGGCGGCTACGACCCGCTGCTCGGCGCGAGCTACACCGAGATCGCCGGCCGGAGCCGCAGCCAGCACAAGAGCCAGGGCTTCGGCGCGGCGGAGACGCGCGGCGCGCTGACGGAGTACCTGCGGCTGGAACACGGCCAGGCGCTCGCCGGGCCGGATCCGTTGGCGGGTGTGCAGCTGGGTTGGACGCGCCTTCCCGGCGGAGAACGCGTCGACGCCGCGCTGCGCGAGCTGCTCCAGGGCTACGACCTGCGCGCGCCCCAGGCGAGCGTGCCGCAGTTGGCGAAGCTGGTCGGCGTGCTCGACGAGCTGGCGGCCTCCGGCGCGCCCGAGCGCGGCTGGGCGCGCCACCACGCGCGCGCGGCGCGCGAGCTCGCGCTGCAGCTCTGCGGCACGGTGGTCGAGGCGACCGCCGGCGTGCGCAGCGTGGCGCAGGGCGACTCGCTGGCGGTGACGCTGACCGCCGTGCAGCGCCAGCCCGGGCCCGCGCTGCAGCTCGTGAAGACGACGGCCCCCGGCGGAGCCGCGACGGTCGTCGACCAGCCGCTGACCTGGAACCGCCCGCTCGCCCGCGAATTCCGCTTCACCGCCGCGGCGGACGCGGACTTCGATCAACCGTACTGGCTCGCCGAGCCGCACGCCGCGCTCTACCGGCCGCGCGGCGCGAGCACGGGCATCGAACCCGTCGCGCGCAGCGTCGCGAGTTTCGGTTGCACGCTGCGCGTGACCGCGGGCCTCGAGGTCGAGGTCGAGCAGGCCCTGGCGTACAAGTGGGTCGACCGCGTCGCCGGCGAGCGCACGCGCCCGGCGATCGTGACGCCCGTCGCCTCGCTCGAGATCGCCGACCCGGTCGTGCTGGTCACCGGCGAGCGCGCGACGGTCGCGCTCGAGGTGCTGGCGCTGCGCGACGAACTCAGCGGCGAGCTCGAGGTGCGCGCTCCCGACGGCTGGGTCGTCGAGCGCCCGCCGGCAGCGATCGCGCAACTCGCGCGCGGCGAGCGCCAGGAGCTCGAGGTCGGCCTGCGGCGCACGGCGACGGCGCGCGCGGGCAAGCTGCAACTGGCTTTCGCGGGCCGTGCCGGACGCAGCGACCGGACGATGCACGTGATCGACTATCCGCACATCCTGCCGCAAACCTGGTACACGCCGGCCGAGGTGACGCTCCTGCCGCTCCAGGTCGCGGTCGACGTGCGCACGGTCGGCTACATCGAGGGCGCGGGCGACGACGTCGCGCAGGCGATCGAGCGCCTGGGCGTCGCGATCGAGCGCCTCGATCCCGCGACGGCGACGCCGGCCGACCTCGAGCGCTGCGATGCGATCGTCGTCGGCATCCGCGCCTACAACACCGTGCGCGCCCTGGCCGACCTCCAGCCGCGCCTGCTGGCCTACGTCGAGCGCGGCGGGACGCTGCTCGTGCAGTACAACACCAACGGCGACGACCTCGTGCTGCCCGCGAAGCGCCTGGGTCCCCACCCCTTCGCCCTGACGCGCACGCGCGTCACGCTCGAAGAGGCGCCGGCGACCTTCCTGGACGCGCAGCACCCGCTCTTGACCACGCCGAACGCGCTGACCGCGGCCGACTTCGACGGCTGGGTGCAGGAGCGCGGGCTGTACTTCGCCGGCGAGCTCGACGCGCGCTACACGGCACCGATCGGCTGGAACGACCCCGGCGAGAGCCAGGCCAGCGGCGCGCTGATCGCCTGCGACCACGGTGCGGGGCGCTTCATCTACACGGGCATCAGCCTGTTCCGCCAGCTGCCCGCGGGCGTGCCGGGTGCCTACCGCCTGCTCGCCAACCTGCTCGCCCGCCGCACGCCGAGGGCTGCACCCGGCACGCCCGGTTCGCCGCCGAGCGCGCCGGCCGGCCAGCGATGAGCGCCCTCGACTGGGTCGTGCTGCTCGGCTCGCTGGGCTTCATCGTCGCCTACGGCACCTGGAAGACGCGCCGCGACAACACGGCCGAGAACTACCTGCGCGGCGGCAGCGACAGCCGCTGGTGGACCGTCGGGCTCTCGGTGATGGCCACGCAGGCCAGCGCGATCACCTTCCTCAGCACGCCCGGCCAGGCCTACCTCGATGGCATGGGCTTCGTGCAGTTCTACTTCGGGCTGCCGTTGGCGATGCTCGTGATCGGGGCGGTGTTCATCCCGCTCTACTACAAGTGGAAGGTCTACACCGCCTACGAGTTCATCGGGCGGCGCTTCGACAACCGCGCGCGGCTGCTGACCGCCGGGTTGTTCCTGATCCAGCGCAGCATGGCCGCGGGGATCACGATCTACGCGCCGAGCATCATCCTGAGCAAGGTGCTGCACTGGCAGCTGTCGTGGACCTGCGTCTTCATCGGCGTGCTGGTGATCCTCTACACGACCACCGGCGGCGCGCGCGCGGTCGGCGTCACGCACAAGCTGCAGATGGCGGTGATGATCGGCGGGCTGGCGGTGGCCTTCGTGCTGACCGTGGCGGCCTTGTCCGGTTCGCTCGGCTTCGGCGAGAGCCTGCGCGTGGCCTCGGCGCTGGGCAAGCTCGATGCGATCGACCTGTCCTGGGATCCGAGCGACAAGTACACGCTCTGGAGCGGCCTGATCGGCGGCTTCTTCCTGCAGCTCTCGTACTTCGGCACCGACCAGAGCCAGGTGCAGCGCTACCTCGGCGGCCTCTCGATGCGCGAGGCGCGCCAGGGGCTGTGGATGAACGGGCTGCTCAAGATCCCGATGCAGTACTTCATCCTGCTGACGGGCGTCCTGGTCTTCGTCTTCTACCTGTTCCAGCCCGCGCCGCTGCACTGGAACGAGGCCAACCTGGAGGCGGCGCGGCGCGGGGACGGGGCGGCCGAGGTGCGCGTGCTCGAAGAGCGCCACGCCGCAGGGGCCGCGCGGCGCAAGGACATGGCGGAGGTGCTGGTCGCCTCCTGGCGCGCCGAGGACGCGGCCAGCGCGGAGCGCGCGCTGCGCGAACTCGAGGCCATCGAGGCCCAGCAGGCCGCGCTCGAGCGCGACTTCCGCCAGCACCTCGCGACGCACGTCCCGGACGCCGAGGCCAACGACAAGGACTACATCTTCATCACCTTCATCATGCAGCACCTGCCGATCGGCATCATCGGCCTGCTGCTCTCGATGATCTTCTGCGCCGGCATGAGCAGCACCAGCGCCGAGCTCTCGGCCCTGGCGACGACCAGCACGGTCGACGTGCTGCGCGCCACGCGCTCCGACGCGGCCCAGGTGCGCGCGACACAGTGGGCCACGGTGGTCTTCGGGCTCCTGGCCTTGGGCTTCGCGGCGCTCTTCTCGCTGTTCGAGAACCTGATCCAGGCCGTCAACATCCTGGGCTCGCTGTTCTACGGCACGATCCTCGGCATCTTCCTGGTCGCCTTCTTCCTGCCGCGCGTGCAGGGCACCGCGGTCTTCGTCGCCGGGCTGCTCGCGCAGGGCCTGATCCTGTGGCTGCACTTCACGGGCGTCGAGGTCGCCTTCCTCTGGTACAACCTGATCGCGCCGGCGGTGCTGGTCGTGCTGGCCATCGCGCTGCAGCTGCTGCTGCCCGGTGCGGGTCGGCCCGATGCGGGTCGGCCCAGTGCGGGTCGAGCTGGCGTGCGCGCCCCCGACGCGCCCTGATTTGGCGTGCGCGTCCCGCGCGCGCTACGCTGCCCGCATCATGAAGCCCATCATCCTCCTCGGATCGTTCCTCGTCCTCGCCCTGACCAACCTCTCCGCGCAGGCCTTCCCCGCGCAGGAGCCCCCCAAGCTCGAACTCCCGGCCGCCAGCCCGGCCGCCTCGTTCAAGCAGCGCTTCGGCGTCACCGACGTCGAGGTCGAGTACTCCCGCCCGAGCGCCAAGGGCCGCAAGATCTTCGGCGGCCTGGTGCCGTACGGCGAGGTCTGGCGCACCGGCGCGAACTCCGCGACCAAGCTCACGTTCAGCACCGACGTCAAGATCGAAGGCACCGCGGTTCCGGCCGGCACCTACGCGCTCGTCACGATCCCCGGCGCGGCCGAGTGGACCGTGGTCCTGAACAAGGCCACGGACGGCTGGGGCGCCTACGCCTACGACGAGAAGAACGACCTGGCGCGCTTCAAGGTCAAGCCCGCGACGCTGCCCGAGGCCGTCGAGACGATGACGATCGACGTCGGCCACCTGAGCAACTCCGGCGCGCGCCTCTCGATCAGCTGGGAGAAGACGCGTGTCTCGGTGCAGATCGAGACCGACATCGTCGCGGCGCTGCAACCCAAGATCCTCGCGGCGATGAAGGCCGAGGGGAAGAAGCCCTACCTGCAGGCGGCGATGTTCTATTTCGAGAACGGCCTCGACCTGAAGCAGGCGCTCGCCTGGGCCGAGGAGGCCGCGAAGGAAGCGCCCGACGCGCCCTGGGTCGTCTACCGCAAGGGCCTGATCCTGCAGAAGCTCGGCGACAAGCCGGCCGCGCTGGCCGCGGCGCAGAAGACGCTCGAGCTGGCGACCAAGTCCGGCGGCGCGGTGGGCGCGGAGTACAAGCGGCTCGGCGAGCAGCTTGTCGCCGCGCTCAAGTGAGCTGAAGGTGCACCGGCCGGCTCGCGCGCGCGCGGGCCGGCCGTTTCGTTCAGCCGCGGGTCGCCGGCTCCAGCTCCCCGAACTTCCCCTTCTGGAAGTCCTCGATCGCCTGCGCGATCTCGCGCTCGGTGTTCATCACGAAGGGTCCGTAGGCGACCACCGGCTCGTCGATGGGCTCGCCGCCGAGCACGAGGAGCTGCGCGCCCTCCGGCGCCTTGAGCACCACCTCGGCGCCGCTGCGCGACAGCACCGCCAGGTGTCCGGCCTTCGTCGGCGCCGCGCCGGCGACGCTGACCGCGCCGTGGCGCACGTAGACCGCGGTGGTGAAGCCCTCGGGCATCGGCAGGCGCGCGACGCCGCCCGCGACCAGGCGCACGTCCCACACCACCACCGGCGTGAAGGTCTCCGCGGCGCCCTTGCGGCCCGCGTACTCGCCCGCGATCGCGCGCAGCGTGCCCGCGCCGTCCGGCAGCTCGAAGCTCGGGATCGCCGCCGCGGTCAGCGTCTGGTAGCGCGGCGCGTGGCGCTTGTCGCGCGCCGGCAAGTTGACCCACAGCTGCGCCATCTCGAAGGTGCCGCCGCGCTGCGTGAACTCGCGCGAGTGCAGCTCCTCGTGCAAGACACCCGAACCGGCCGTCATCCATTGCACGTCGCCGGGGCCGATGCGCCCGCTGTTGCCGGCCGAGTCGCGGTGCTCGACCTCGCCCTGGAACACGACCGTGACGGTCTCGAAGCCGCGGTGCGGGTGCGACCCGACTCCGCGCGGCTGCTCCGCCGGCCCGAACTCCGCCGGGCCGCCGTAGTCGAGCAGCACGAAGGGGCTGAGCCGCGCGCGCACGGACTGCGGCGAGAAGGCGGAGCGCACGGGGAAGCCGTCGCCGACCCAGTGCATCGGCGGCGGCGGGAGGGTGGTCTCGAGCTGCTTGAGGTCGGTCATGGTGCTCGGATATCGCCCAGGATCGCCGGTTCGTCCAGTACGCACGGCGAAGCCCGTCGCTAACCTCGGGGATAGCGATGGCCAGGAAGACCGTGAGCTGCCCCGTCGAGCTGACGCTGAACGTGATCGGCGGCCGCTGGAAAGTTCTCGTGCTCTACCACCTGCTCGGCGGGACGCGCAGGTTCAACGAGCTGCAGCGCCTGCTGCGCGAGATCTCCGCGCGCACGCTGACCAAGCAACTGCGCGAACTCGAGCGCGACGGCATCCTGACGCGCAAGATCTACGCCCAGGTGCCGCCACGCGTCGAGTACTCGCTGACCGAGGTGGGACGGAGCCTCACGCCGGTGTTGAAGGAGATGGAGAAGTGGGCGGACCGGGCCGGTGGACAGGCCTGAGCGCCAGCGCCCCCGACGCGTTCGCAGACATGCCGCTCAGAAGCGGAATTCCAGGCCGAGCAGCAGACCCTCGAGCGCGACGTCGGCTTCCTGCGCTCCATCGTCGAAGTCGTAGGCGAGGTAGCGGTACCCGAGCGACAGCCCGCACACGCCGAAGTCGTAGCCGATGTTGGCCTGCGCCTGCCAGGTGCGGTCCGCGTCGCCGCCGCCGATGTCGGCGTACAGGTTCAAGTGCCAGCTCTCGCCCATCGGCAGCTCGGCGCGCCCGCCGGCGAAGACGTCGAGGAACTCCGAGCGGCCCTGGTCGCTGACACCGCCGACGACCAGTTCCTGCTGCAGCTCCAGGTAGCGCGCGCCGCACACGAGCGCGAAGGGCGACATCGGCGTCAGCCGCCAGGTGGCCATCGCTTCGGCGATCGTCATCTCGACGCTCGCCTCGCTGGGCACGACACCCTCGCCCTCGCGGCTGAGGTCGATGAAGCCGCCGTCGAGCATGAAGCCGAACTGACCGCGCTGGCCCTCGAAGGAGAGGAACGCGCCGACGTCGAGGTCCTCGAAGAGCTCGCTGAACCCGACCTCGCTCTCGACCGTGAGCGTGCCCGTCGAGAGCTCGCCGCCGAGCGCCGCACCGTAGAGGTAGGGCGTGACGCGCCACTTCCAGCGGTCCGCATCGTCCTGCGCCGGCGCGGCCGACACGGCCGCGTCGAGCAAGCGCGCGTCGAACTCCGGCACGTCCAGCGAGACTGCGTCCAAGAGCGCGGGGGCAGGGTCGGGTCGCAAGGCGGTGGGCGCGGACCCCGCGACCAGCAGACCGGCGGCGACACGGAGGATCTCGAGCTGGAGCATGGGCTTGCGCCGCATGCTGGCCTCGCGTGCGCTCCCTGTCCACTGCGGCCCGCCCAGGCGAAGCCCTTGCCGCCGCCGCCGCTCGCGCCGATCCTGTTCAGCGCTACGACCCCATCCGCCGGAGGGACCGCCATGGCCAAGCAGACCGCCAAGAAGCCGACCCAGCTCACGAAGAAGCCCGCGACCCGGCGCAGCGCCGCGAAACCGATCCTGCTCTCGGGCGGCAACCCGCAGATCGCCAAGGCCGACGGCGACGCCCCCGTGCAGGCCTACATCGCCGCGATGCCCGGCTGGAAGCGCGACGTCGGCCGCAAGCTCGACGCGCTGATCGTGCGCCACGCACCCAAGGTCCGCAAAGCCGTGCGCTGGAACACGCCCTTCTACGGCATCGAGGACCAAGGCTGGTTCCTCGGCTTCCACTGCATCGCGAAGTACGTCAAGGTCGCCTTCTTCCGCGGCACCGCGCTGCGCCCGCCGCCGCCGGTCGAGTCGAAGGTGAAGGACGTGCGCTACCTGCACATCCACGAGGGCGAAGCGCTCGACGAGAAGCTCCTGGCGAACTGGATCAGGCAGGCGGCGGGGATGCCGGGGGCGGACTGCTTCTGACGCGCGTCACGGCCTGAGCCACGCGCTCCCGACCTGGACGTAGATCGCCGTGTCCTCCGGCCCCTGCGCGACGTCGATGCCGGCGTGCAGGCCGAACTTGCTGGCGAGCTTGTAGCGCACGCCGACGCCGCCGCTGTACGCGTCCTGGTCCTGCTCGAAGTCCTCGAACTCCGTCCACGCCATGCCGCCGCCGCCGAAGCCGACCAGGCTGAAGCGCTCGTGGAATTGCCAGCGCAGCTCGAGCTCGGTCGAGAACGCGTGCTCGCCCTGGTAGCGCAGCGCCGGCACGCCGCGCAGCTGGACGTAGGGCCGCGCGTAGAACGGCGCGTCACCGAAGCTGAAGTCGGCCATCAAGCGCGCGCCGAGGTAGAGCTTCTCGTTCAGCGGCGTGTAGCCGACCAGCACCTGCTTCACGAGCTGGAAGTCCTGCGAGCCGCCGAAGGCCGTGTCGAACATGGACACGGTCGTCTCGCTCAACGCGCCGCGGGTCGGCGTGAACAGGTTGTTGAGCGAGTCGTAGCGGAACGAGAGCGCGGGACCGGCGATCGTCACCTCGTCGTCGCCGGGGAAGGGGTCGAAGGCGCCCTCGAAGTCCGCCTTCACCTGGGCGTAGACGAAGCGGCTCGCAACCCAGTACGAGCTCTTCCCCAGGCGCCAGCGACCCTCGGCCACGCCGCCGTCGATGTCGAGGCTGTACTCCAGCGGCGAGGCCGCCAACGCGGGGTTGTCGCCGATGCCGTGCAAGTCGAGCTCGAGGTGGATCGAGCCGCCGCCGATCAGCGAATGGAAGCTGCCGCTGGACCAGATGCTCGAGTTGGCGGCGAAGAGCCCCTCGCTGCCGTCCTCGGTCCACATGCCGCCGACGACGGTCAGGTTCGGGCGCGCCCAACCCTCCTCGCCCGCTTCCTCGCGCGGGTGCAGGAACACCAACCCGCCCCCGAGACCGTAGCCGAGCGCGGGCTCGGTGATCGGCACGGCGAGCGGCAGGAAGCCGTGCGGCTCCTCGAGGAAGCGCGAGACGTCGAACCAGCCGTCGACGGGGTCGATCCACTTCGACGGCTCTTCCTTGGGTTTCTCCTCGGGCGTCTGCGCCGGATCCGCGACAGCGGCCGGCGCGTCCGGCGGCGTCGCGACGGGAGCGGGCTCCGGCGTCTGCGCCGGCGCGCCGACCGTCAAGGTGACCAGCGCGAGCAACGCGTCGGAAGCCGAATGGAGAGTGGCTGTCATGGGACGACTACATCGACGCCGGCATGCCCTTCGGCCGGTCGCGCACCAGCTGCGCCCGGTACGTGGCCGACTTGTAGAGCTCCGCGAGCGTCGGCACGTTGAAACAAGCGTGGTTGAGCTCCTCCGCACCCCCGCCGCAGACCATCGTCATCAACCCGACGTGCACGATCTCGGTCGCCAGCTCGCCCAGCACGTGGACGCCGAGCAGCTTCATGTCCGAGCGGCGGAAGAGCAGCTTCAACTGCCCCTGCCGGTCGCCGATGATCGTGCCGCGCGAGTTCTGCGCGTACTGCGCGCGCCCGACGACGTACTCCTCGCCGCGCTCGCGCAGCTGCTCCTCGGTGGCGCCGACGCAGCTGGCCTCGGGGATCGTGTAGATGCCGCTGGGCAGCAGCCCCGAGATCTCGCGCTTGTAGGGCATCTCGAACGCGCTGCACACCGCCAGGCGCGCCTGCTCCATGCTGGTCGAGGCCAGCGCGGGGAAGCCGATCACGTCCCCCACCGCGAGGATGTGCGGCACGGCGGTGCGGAAGGCCTCGTCGACCTTCAGCAGGCCGCGCTCGCCCGCCGCGAGCCCGGCTTTCTCGAGCGCCAGCGCCTCGACGTTGCTGCGCCGCCCGGCGGCCACGAAGACCGCGTCGGTCGCGAGCAGCGCGCCGGAGGAGAGCTCCAGCGTCAGGTCGCCCGTCGCCGGCGCCCGGCAGGCCTTGACGCGCTCCTTCCAGTGGAAGCGGATGCCGTTCGCCGCCATGGCGGCCGCCAGCGCGGTCGAGAACTCCGCGTCCAGGAACGGCAGCAGCACGTCGCGACCGTCGATCAGGTGCACCTCGGTCCCGAGCGCCGCGAAGGTCGAGGCGTACTCGCTGCCGATCACGCCCGCGCCGACCACGGCCAGGCTCTTCGGGATCGAAGCCAGCGCCAGGATCTCGTCGGAGTCGTAGATGCGTGCGTGCTCGAAAGGGAACTCCGGCGGTCGCGACGGCGACGAGCCGGTGGCGATCACGATCTTCTCGCCGCGCAGGCGCTCCGCCACGGCGGCGTCGCGCACGAGCTCGAGCGTGTGCGCGTCGGCGAAGCGACCCGTGCCGGTGAAGCGCTGCACGCCGAGTTCGTCGAGCAGGCTGCCCAGGCGCTCGCGCTCGAGCTGCGCCACCCGGCGTTCGTGCCGCATGAGGTCGGCCACGCCGACCTCGCGGCGCAGCGCCAGCTCGACCTGCAGCCCGCGCGCGCGCACGCCGGCGAGCGTCAGCGCGGTCTCGCGCAGGGTCTTGCTCGGCAAGGTCCCGGTGTTGACCAGGGCGCCGCCGATGTACGCCTCGCGCTCGATCAGCGCCACCGACTTGCCGGCCAGGGCGCCGACGATCGCCGCCTGGATCCCGGCCGGCCCGGCACCGAGCACGACCAGGTCGAAAGTGCGCGCAGTGGTCATCCTGCTCCTCCCAGGGCCTAGAAGCCGACCCCGAGCGCGAGGACCGCGTACGAGTCGTCCGACTCGAAGAGGTTGTAGGCGTACAGCGCGACGCTGATCCTCTCGCTCGCGAACTCGACCGCCAGGCCGCGCTGCACGGAGTGGTCGGTGTCGACGATGCGCGAGCGCTCGGTCACCACCCCGGCACTCAGCGACTCCGTGAGCGCGTAGGTCAGCGTCGACCAGCAGTAGAAGTAGCTGTCGTCGCTCTCGTTGGAGTCGAACAGGTACTCGGCCTCGGCGTACCAGGCGAGCTTGCGCCAGCCGACGTCGAGCTCGAAGCCGGGCGCGATGCCGTCCGTCTCGCCCGCGACGACGCCGAGCATCGGCGTCACGCCGATCTCGACTTCGTCCGCGGTGTACTCGAGGTTCCAGCCGCCCCACAGCGAGCCGGTCTCGAGGTCCTCGTAGTTGTAGCGGAACTCCAGGTGCAGCGGCCCGCGGTCGGCGTACGCGACCAGGGTCAGGCGGTCCTCCGAGCCCGGAGGGTCGGAGTAGAAGGTGCTGAGCGAGGTCACCCAGGGTTCTTCGGCGGCGACCGGCGCCCCGGCGGGCTCGCCCGCCTGGGCAGCGGCAGGCTCGCCCTGCTGGGCCGCCGCGCACGGCGCGAGCAGGACCAGGGCCGGCAGCAGGGCTGCAGCGGCGTGTCGCATCCGAAGGTGTCGCATCTCAGCCTCCCAGGGCGATCGTGACGCCCACCAGCACGATTCCGATCGCCATCATCACCAAGCCCGTGGGCACCGGCCGCAGGCCCGCGTAGCGGCCCATCAGGTGGCCCGTGACGTAGAGCATGACGATCGCGACGCCGTTCGAGATGCGCATCGCCTGGTGCAGCTCGGAGAAGAACAGGAAGGGCAGCACCACGGGGAAGGTCGACAGGAACACGAGCAGGAAGACGCCCACGGCGCCCACCCAGTCGCGTCCCGCGAACCGCGGCCGCTGCGGGAGCTGCGGCGCCGCGCGCAGCTTCTGACAGGCGCTGTCGAGCGCCGCAGCGTCGAAGAGCTCGCCCAGCGCGCCGGGCAGCGCGTCCGCGACGAGCTGGCGGCCCTGCTCGGGTCCTGCGCTGGCGCGCACGGCGCGCGCGATGGTCAGCGAGCGGCCGCGCTCGATCAGCACCGTCATCAGGTACATCACCGCGTCGATGATCCCCCACGCCAGGTTGCAGCCGATCGCGCCGATCAACACCGCGCGCACCTCCTCGCGGTCCGCGGTGGCGACGCTGATCGAGCAGGTGAAGGACAGCACCATGATCAGCCCGAACAGGATCTCGGACAGGCGCTCGACGGGATCGAGCACGCCTTTCGACGCCTGGGGAACGGGCGTGCTCACGGTTTCGCTTCCGGCAGGAGGTAGAAGAGCGCGGCGAGGATCAGGTAGAAGCCGACCAGCTGCACGCCCTTGAACCAGTTCGCGCGCCCGTCGGCGGCCAGCGTGATGCCGATCAGCACGGCGAACAGCAGCGCGCCGATCTCGATGCGCGTGAAGGACAGCGTCAGCGGCTCCGGCGCGATGAAGTGGCTGGCGAACACCAGCACGGGTGTCACGAAGAGCGCGATCTGGATCGAGCTGCCCATCGCGATGCCGACCGAGAGGTCCATCTTGTCCTTGCGCGCCATGGCGATCGCCGCACCGCTCTCGGCCGCACCGCCCAAGGTCGCCAGCAGGATGATGCCGATGAAGGTCGCGGACATGCCGAGCTCTTCGCCGGTCGCCTCCGCCGCGCCGACGAGCACTTCGCTCATCCACGCCGCGCCGACCGAGGCCGCGACCAGCGTCGTGCCGGCGCGCAGCTTGCTCCAGGTCGGCCCGTGGCCGGCTTCCTCGCCGCCCTTGGCGACCGAGAAGAAGTCCGGGTGCGTGCGCAGCATGAACACCAGGTACAGCACGTAGACCAACAGCAGCACGATGCACACGCCGCTGTCGAGGGCCGCGGCGTGGCGCGGCTCGGTGTCGCTCAGGAAGCGATTGAAGCTGGCCGGGATGATCATGCTCAGCGCCGCGAGCAGCATGATCGACGAGTAGGTGCGCGCCGCGGCCGGGTTGTACTCCTGCACGTGGCGGCGCCGGCCGCCCAGGATGAAGGCGATGCCCATCGCCAGGAGCAGGTTGGCGAGCAGCGCGCCGATCAACGAGGCGCGCACCATCTCGAGCAGCCCCGCGCGCAGCGCGACCATGGCGATGATCAGCTCGGGCAGGTTGCCGAAGGTGGCGTTGAGCAGGCCGCCGATCGCCGGCCCGGTGCGCGCGGCGATCTCCTCGGTGCTGTGCACGATCAGCGACGCCAGCGGGATGATCGCCAGCCCGGCCAGCAGGAACACCACGGGCGCGGGGGCCGCGGCCGCGTCGAGCGCCGCAGCTACAGGCGCACAGGCCAGGAGCCAGTTGACCGGGCTCTTGAGAAAGGCCTTCCAAGCGGGGACGGGATGCTGGGCTGCAGTTTCCATCGGCACTCGACCTTTCACCGCGGCCGCGACAGCGACCGCACGCTGCTCAGTACTTCTCCGGCACGAAGCGCCGCCCCTCGAGGCTCTTCTGGTCGTCGTAGGCGTGCTTCATCGAGCGCTTGGGCAGCTTGACCTTCTCGCGCGGCAGCTCCTTGTACGGGATCTGGTCGAGCAGGTGCGCGATCAGGTTCAGGCGCGCGCGCCGCTTGTCGTCGGTGCGCACGACGTGCCAGGGAGCGTGCTTCGTGTCGGTCGCGTCCAGCATCTCGTCGCGCGCGCGCGAGTAATCGAACCAGCGCTCGCGCGAGGGCAGGTCCATCGGGCTGAGCTTCCACTGCCGGCGCGGGTCCTCGATGCGCGCTTCGAAGCGGCGCTTCTGCTCCTCGTCGCCGACCTCCAGCCAGTACTTGAGCAGGATGATCCCGCTCGACACGAGGTAGGCCTCGATCTCCGGGCAGCGTTCGAGGAACAGCTTGACCTGCTCCTCGGTGCAGAAACCCATCACGCGCTCGACGCCGGCGCGGTTGTACCAGCTGCGGTCGAAGATCACGATCTCGCCCGCGGCGGGGAAGTGCGCCATGTAGCGCTGGAAGAAGAGCTGCGTCTTCTCGCGGTCGGAGGGCGCGGGCAGCGCGACCAGGCGCACGATGCGCGGGCTGACACGCTCGGTGATGGCCTTGATCGTGCCGCCCTTGCCGGCCGCGTCGCGGCCCTCGAAGACGACGATCACGCGCAGGCCCTTGTGCTTGACCCACTCCTGGAGGGTGCACAGCTCGGCTTGCAGCTTCTCGATCTCCTTGTCGTATTCCTTGCGCTTCATGGGCTCTCGCTCGTTCATGGCCTGTTCGTCGCTCGTCACGGTGTTCGTCAACGCTGGGGCGCGGCGGCCGGTTGCTGCGCGGCCGGCTCGCCGGCGGGCGGCGCCTCGCCGGCCGGCGCTTCCAGGCCCGGGTCGGACTCCTGCCCTTCCGCGGGCGGGAGCTCGAAGCTGCCGCCCAGCGAGAGGTGCAGGTTGACGCGCTGGCTCAGCTGCTGGCTCTGCACGCTGAGCAGCGCCAGGCGCGCGGCGTGCACGCTGAGCTGCTGCTGCTCGACCGCGCGCAGGTCCTGGCTGCCGACGCGCTGGCGCTCGCGCGCCAGCACCAGCGCGCGCTCGTTGTCGGCCTGGATGCGGCGCAGCAGCGTCTCGCGATCGGCCAGGGCCTGGCCCGTGGCGAGCGCGTTCTCGACGTCGCCGATCGCACGCAGCGCCAGGCGCGCGTACTCGGCCACGGCTTCCTTCTGCTCGGCGGTGCGGATCACGACCTGCGTCTCCAGGGCGCCCCCGCGGTACAGCGGCGCCATCAAGCGCACGCCGGCGCCGACCGAGGGGTTCTCGAAGTCGTCCTGCAGCTCGAGCACCTCGCTGCCGATCGCGGAAGCGCTGGCGTTGAGCGCGAAGGAGGGCAGCATCGCCGCCTTGGCCTCGCCGATGCGGTTGAAGGCCGCGGCGGCGCGGCGTTCGGCGGCGATCATGTCCGGGCGCCGCTCGAGCATCGCCAGCGGCATGCCCACCGGCACCGGCCCGGGCAGCGGCGGCAGGTCGTGGCGCGCCGCGAGTTCCGCGCTGGGGTAGCGGCCCAGCAGCAGCTCGAGCGCGCGCAGTGCGTGGCCGTGGGCGAGCTGCACCTGGCGCGCCGTGTCCTGGAAGCTCCCCAGGTTCGCGCGCGCGAGCGTCACCTCCTGCTCGGTGCCCGCGCCGACCTGCTGGCGCTGCTCGGCCAGCGTCACCAGCTGCTGCGCGGCGCGCTCCATCTCGCGGACGATCTGCAGCTGCAGCCAGGTCTCGCTGGCGGTGAACCAACTGCGCGCCGTCGCGGCCGCCAGCGACTGGCGCGCGAAGCGGAAGTCGGCCTGCACCGCGGCCAGCGAGGCCTCGGCCGCGTTGCGCCCGTAGCGCATGCGGCCCCACAGGTCCGGCTCCCACGAGATGCCGAGCAAGAGGCCCTGCAGCGCGGAGTTGACGTCGCCGCCGCTGACGTTGAGGCCGCCGGTGCCGAGCAGGCTGATGCTCGGCCGCAGCGCCGCACGCGCCATCTCGACGTAGCCCGCGGCCTGCTCGACGCGCGTCGCCGCCACGCGCAGGTCGGGGTTCTTGGCGATCGCCTCGGCGGCCAGGGCGCGCAGCTCCTCGTCGCCGAAGCTCGCCAGCCAGTCGTCTTGGACCTCGCCCCCGCCGGTCTCGGCGGGCGCGCCAGCCTTCCAGGCCTCGGGCAGCGTCAGGTCGCCGAAGGCCGACTGGCGCAGCTCGTCGGGCGTGGGCTCCGGTGCGGTCTTGCAGCCGAACAGCGCGCACGCTCCCGCGACGGCCAGGACGCCGCGCCAGGTCTGGCGCGCGCGTGCCGTCGAAAGTCGATGGGGGTCGAGGTGCATGCTGCGGCTCAGTGCAGCTTCAAGATCAGCCAATCGACCTTGGTGCCGACGCGCAGGATCACCTTGCGGATGATGTGCACCATCGCGCCGCTCTTGGTGTAGATCGCGCCCTGGCCCTGTGCGCCGGCGGCGAGGTACAGGTCCTTGTCCTTGTCCTGGACCTTGAGCCGCACGGCCAGGCGGCCTTCGGGCACCGGCTGGACGCCCGTGTTCGGGATCGCGCCGCTGATCGGCAATTGCCCGAGCGCGGTGGCCCACATGACCGAGTCGACCGTGCACTTGATGATGCGGTCGGGGTACGTGCGCAGCGCGATCTCGGCCTCGTTGCCCGGCTCGACCAGGCGCACTTCGTTCTGTCCGAACAGGGCGACGACCCACTGCTCGTCCTCGACGAAGGTCATCACCGGCTGCATCACGAGCTGCGAGGCCACGGCCCCCGGGCGCAGCGCGAGGCCGACGACCGTGCCGTCCGAAGGCGCGTAGTAGACCGTCTGGTCCAGGTTCCACTGGGCGTCGGCCAGCTGCGCGCGCGCCTGCGCGATCGCCGCCTTGGCCGACGCGACCGCCGCCAGCTCGCCGGCGGGGCTGCGGGCCGAGAGCTTCTGGCGCACCTGCGACTCGCCGGCCTTGGCGCTGGCGATGTCGCTCTCGGCTTGTGCGAGCTGGGACCTCGCCTGCGCGATCTCCACCAGCTCGCCGGACTCCGTGCGCGCCGACAGCTTCTCGCGCACCTGACCTTCGCCTGCTTGCGCGCCGGCCAGGTCCGCTTCCAAGGTGCGCGCCTCGGCTTCGGCCTGTTCGAGGTCGAACTTGTTGCCCGCGCCCGTGGCGGCCAGCTCGCGGTACTGCTCGACGCGCCGGCGGGCCAGCTGCATGCGGCTCTCGATCGCCAGGCGCTTGCCGCCGGCGGACTTGAGCTGCTCCTGCAGCTCGCGCTCGAAGGCGGAGGCGCCCTGGATGCGGGCCTTGAGCTCCGGCAGGCGCGATTCGGCGGCCTGGCGCTTGGCGCTGGCGGTCTTGAGCTGCTCGTCGAGTTCGCGCTCGGAGGCCTCGGCGCCGAGCAGCGCGGCCTCGAGGTCGGCGATGCGGGCCTGGGCGGCCTGGACCTCGATCTCGAAGGGCACCGGGTCGATCTTGAACAGCACCTCGCCCTTCTTGATCGGGCGGTTGGGCTCGATCGGGACCTCGGTCACGCGGCCCGTGACGCGCGGCACGACCTGCACGACGTAGTTGATCACGCGCACGTCGTGCGACGAGGGCGCGACGACGTTCAGGATCAGGATCAGCGCGGCCATGCCGATGATCGGCAGCGTGATCACGATCACCTGGCTGACGATGTTCCACGGCAGCCACTTGAACTTGAAGAAGATCAGCCAGACGAAGAACGAGTAGATGAGCAGCAGGATGACTTCCATGGCTCAGCTCTTCTTCCCGTGGGAGTCGGCGTCGGCCGCGGGCTCGTCGGCGACCTTCTTCTTCGCGTGGCCGACGTTCTCGTCGACGTCCGTGCCGTAGGCGATCTTGTAGAGCACCGGCTTGCTGTAAGCCCACAGCCAGGCGAGCGGCCAGAGCAGGCCGCCGAAGAACAGCGAGAGCAGGCACAGCGTCTGGATCGCCGCGGTCTGCGGGTGCTTGCGCTTCTCGGCGATCTTCTCGGGCAGGATGTGGACCAGCCAGAAGACGACGATGCCGACGATCGGCACGAGCACCAGCACGACCCAGGACAGCACGTTGGCCACCTTGTCGAGCGTCTCGCCCGCGAAGATCGAAGCGTGGGCGGTCGAGGGCAGCAGCGCGAGCGCCGCGAGCAGCAGCACCGGCCAGCGCGCTCGACGCCGCGCATTCAGGACGCGCGCACCGTCGGCCGGTTGCGCGACGGGGTGGAGAAGGCACGAGGGAGGGGCTTGCATGGCTTCGGACCGAGGGGGGTGGCGGCGAATCGCGCGGGATTGTAGCAGGGTCGCGGGCCAGCCACGTCCGCGCGCGACGCGACGCGTCGCGCGCACGGAGCAGGGGCGCGTTGTCCGAACGCGGCGCCGCGGGGCGCGGGTCAAAGTCCGAAAACTCCGACCCGCACCCGTGGCCGTCCGCTCAGCGCTTCGCCGGACGCGCTTTCGCGGCCGGTGCCGGCGCGCCGGTCTTGCCGGTGGCGACCTGGTAGGCCTGGTTGTAGCCGCGCGCGACGGCGCGCAGCGCCCGGCCGATGTCGTCGTAGACGTGGTCGTCGAGGTTGGCGAAGGAGATGCGCACCGACCAGTCGGGAGCGGCGAAGCCGCTGCCGTTGAGCAGCACGATCCCGTGGTCTTCCGCCAGCCGGAACACGATGTCGAGCGGGTGGATGTTGGCCTTCATCCAGGTGACGAAGTCCTCGCCCAGGTGCTTGCGGGCGAAGAACTCGAAGTCGACCAGGCCGTAGTACCAGTCGAAGTGCTCGTTGGGGGCGAGCTCGATGCCCAGGCCCTCGAGCGTGGCATCGACGCGCTTCTTGACGATGCCGATGCAGGCCTTCTGGTAGTCCTTCTTGACGTCCATCAGCTCGCTGGCCGAGAAGATCGTCATCATCACCTGCTGCGGCAGCGAGAGGCCCGCCGTGTGGTTGAGCGCCACGTCGCGGCTGTCCGCCACGATGCGGTCGATGAACGCGATCTTGCGCGGCTCGAGCGTCAGCCCGCCGTAGCGCTTGTCGAGCGCCTTCTTGATCGGCTCGGGATGGGCCGCGATCTTCTCGTCGAAGATGTTGTCCTCGTGCACGGCGACCGTGCCCAGTCGCCAGCCGGTGCAGCCGAAGTACTTGCTGTACGAGTAGACGCCGATCGTGTTGCGCGGGAAGGCGCCCATCAACGAGCGGAAACCCGGCACGAAGGTGCCGTACACGTCGTCGGTCAGGAGCATCAGGTCCGGACGCTTCTTGAGCACGTTGCCGATCTTCTTGATCGTCTCGGGCGAGATGGCGACCGCGTAGGGGTTGCCCGGGTTGACCACGAAGAAGGCCTTGACCTTGGGATCCAGGAGCTTCTCCAGCTCCTCGTCGGGGTACTGGAAGCGGTGCTCCTGCTTGGCGTGCACCTCGACGAAGTGCAGGTCGTAGTCCTCGAGGTGCGCCATCTCGAGGTAGGGCGTGAAGATCGGCACGCCCAGCGCGATCGTGTCGCCGGGGTTGAGCAGCCGGTTGCTCTTCAGCGACTTGAAGATGTAGCACATCGCGGCGGTGCCGCCCTCGACCGCGTAGATGCCGAACTTGCCCTTGGGCTGCGGGTCGCCGCACATCGCCCAGCGCAGGTACTCGTGCACGACCTGCTCGTTGTGCACCAGCATGCGATCGGGCACCGGGTAGTGGTCGCCAATGATCGAGTCGACCAGTTCGTGCACGAACTTGTCGGGGTCGAAGCCGAACTTCTTCACGGCCCAGGGCACCATCCGCTGCAGGAACGGCGCGCCCGGCATGTCGTCGTGCTTGTTCAACCAGTTCTCGAGCCGGCCGGCGATGCCCGCGGCCTTGGGCATGCCGCCGACACCCGGCGGCAGGTCGAGCACGCGCTTGCACTCGGTGATCGCGAACTGACCGAGCAGGAAGAAGGCCTCGCGCGGTTCGGTGGCGACCCAGTTCGGGTTGCCGCGCCCGGCGTTCAAGTACGAAGAGGACGACTCGGCCGCGGACTTCGAGGCCACCTTGGCCAGGAAGTCCTTGATCTCGAAGGGCCCGAGCTTCTCGTACTTCTTGAGGTTCATGTCGTTCATCGAGATCACCGCGCGCGGCTCGCGGGTCGCCGAGCCGTTGTTCGCGGACCGTGCCTCGGTCCGGGGCGCCTGGGTTCGAGCACTCTTCTTGGGCTTCATGTTGGTCTTGATCGTGGTCGTCATGATTCGCTCCCGTGGCTGATGTGCCGCTCAGGACGGACGTATGCCGAGGAGGATACCGCGGAACGCGCGCAGTGTTTCGAATCCAGCCGCCGGGCTGGGCGGCGCCCCGCGCTCAGCTCCCGACGAAGTACGCCCAGGGCGAGCCGAGCACGAGGTAGATGACCAGGAAGGCCAGGGTGATCAGCAGGCCCATGCGGTAGAGCTCGCGCTGCGTCAGGTAGCCGCTGGCCGCGAAGATGATGTTCTGGCTGCCGCCCTGCGGCGTGATCACGGAGAAGTAGCTGCTGGCGAAGAGCAGGCCGAAGGCCATCATCGCGATCGGCACGCCGCCGCGGATGCCGACGTCGAGGAACACGCCGAACAGCGCCAGCACCTGTGAAGTCTGGCTGACGAACATGTAGTGGATGCCGACGTACAGCGCGATCAGCGTCACGTACAACACCGGCCAGGAGAGCCCGCCCAGGCGCGAGGCCAAGCGCTCGCCGACGTAGCTCATGAAGCCCAGCTCGTTCAGCTGGGCGCTCAGCGCGAAGAGCACCGCCAGCCAGAGGAACGTGACCAGCGTGTCGCCCTGCTTGGAGATGTCCGGGAGCGTGATCACGCCCAGCAGGAGCAGCACGCCGAAGCCCATGAAGGCCACGCTGGTGCCGTTGAGGTTGAGCGCGGCGCCGAACACCCAGCCCGCGACCATCAGCACGAAGGTCCCGGCGGTGATCCACTCGTCGCGCGACATCCGGCCCATGCCGGCGAGCTCCTTGCGCGCCGCGGCAGGCGCCTCGGGTGTCGCGCCGACGCGCGGCGGGAAGAGCTTCGCTACCAGGAGCGGCAGCAGCACGATCGCGACCAGCGACGGCACCGAGGAGACCAGGAACCACTTCCCGAAGTCGATCTCGAGCCCCGCTTCCTTCGCCATCTGCACCGCGATCGGGTTGCAGGACGTGGCCGTCATCCACAGCGCCGAGGAGAGCGCGAGGCTCGCCATCCCGCAGTACATCAGGTAGCCGCCGAGTCGCCGGCCCTCGGGGTGCTCGGGCTCGGAGCCCGCGCCCTTGGCGACCGACAGCACGATCGGGAAGAGCACGCCGCCGCGCGCCGTGTTGCTGGGGAAGGCCGGCGCGATCGCGGCGTCGGTCAGGACGATGCTGTAGGCCAACCCCAGCGAGGAGCCGCCGAAGCGGCTGACCATCTGCAGGCTGATGCGCCGGCCGAGACCCGATTTCACCACCGCCTGCGCGACGATGAAGGCGATCACCACCAGCAGCACGCTCGAGTTGGCGAAGCCCGAGTAGGCCTGGGCCGGCGTGATCGTCCCGGTCAGCACCACGGCACCCACCGCCAGCATCGAAGCCGTCAGCAGCGGGAAGGCGCCGAGCAGCACCGAGGCGATCGCCGCGGCGAAGACCGCGAACAGGTGCCAGGCCGGCGCCGTCAAACCGGCCGGGATCGGCATGAACCAGATGCCGAGCGCGAGCGCGAAGGGCGCAGCTTGCTTCAGGAGCGCACCGGGCGTGGTCATCGGGGCCGGCCTTGCGCTGCGGGATCGAGCCGCACGTGACCCTTGAGGTCGACGGCGCGGCCCTGGATCGAGCCGTCCTCGCTCTCCATCACGAACTGCCAGGTGAACTCGTAGCTGCCCGTCACGCCGGAATAGCGCCCGGTGCCGCCCAGGAACGTGCCCTGGAGCTGATGGCGCGCCGCAGTGCCCTGACCCTGCAACTCGCTGAACACCTGGTCCCCGCGCTCGTCCGTCCAGACGCTGCGGCCCTGGAGCCCGGTGGCGCTGTCGACCAGCGCGACCACGTCCGAGTGGAAGCCGGCGCCGGGGCGGTTCGCGCCCGCGAGCAGCATCGTCCCGCGCAGCTTGAGGATCGAAGCACGCCGCTCCGCGCCGAGCGTGATCGTCTGACGCGTGCCGGCGCCGTTCCAGCTGCCGGTGAAATCCAGCTCCGCGCCGGGAGCCGCCTGCACGCCCGACGACGACGGCTCCGGTCCGCACGACGCCGACGCCGATGCCAGCGTCAGGGCGAGCAGCCCCAGGCTGGCGCGCGCGCGCCGAGCCAGGGGCTCACCCCCCCGCGATGACGACAGCATGCTCGGTGTCTCCTGCTCTCGGTTCGTGCTCGGTGCGTGGCGCACGCGACGCTCAGGCCAGGAGCAGGATCAGCACCATGCCCCAGATCGTCAGGAGCGTGTTGCCCACGGCGTAGGTGACGGAGTAGCCGAGCGCCGGCACCTGGCTCTTGGCCGCGTCGCACACCAGGCCCAGCGAAGCCGTGGTCGTGCGCGAGCCCGAGACGATGCCGAGCAGCAGCGCGTCGTGGAACTTGAAGAAGAACTTGCCGATGAACATGCCGAGGACCAGCGGGATCGTGGTCGCCAGCGCGCCCCACAGGAACAGGCTGACGCCCTGGGTGCGCAGGCCGTCGATGAAGCCCGGGCCGGCCGAGATGCCGACGATCGCGATGAAGATGTTCAGGCCGACGTTGTTCATGAACCACACCGTCGGCGACGGGATGCGGCCGAAGGTCGGGCGCACCGAGCGCAGCCAGCCGAAGACCAGGCCCGCGATCAGCGCTCCGCCGGCGGTCGACAGGGTCAAGGGCACGCCACCGATCTTCCAGACCAGGGCCCCGATCAGCGCGCCGATCGTGATCGCGCCGCCGATGAAGGCGACGTCGCTGACGTCGGTCGGACGGTCGGCGACGCCGAGCATCTTGATCGCCGCCGCGGTGTCCTGCGTGCGGCCGACGACGGTCAGGATGTCGCCGCGCTGGACCTGCGTGCTGGGCAAGAGCGGGATCACCGTGGCGGTCGAGCCGCGCACGATCTTGCGCAGGAAGACGCCGCGCGCGCCGGGCAGCTTGCTCAGCTCGGCCAGCGTCTTGCCGTCGACGTCCTTGTTGCTGACGTAGACCTCGACGCCCTCGATGTTGACGTTCAAGAGCTCGGGGTCCTCGACCTCCTGGGCCCCTTCGCCGATCGCCTTGACCAGCACCTCGCGCGCGCCGGCGACGGCCACGACGTCGCCTTCCTGCAGCACGGTGTCGGCCGTCGCCTCCTCGATCTTGCCGTTGCGGCGCAGGCGCAGCACGAAGATGCGCGCGTCGGGAACCAGCGCTTCGGCCTCGACGGCCCGCAGCCCCTTGACCTTGCCGCCCGGCTTGACCTTGAAGGCGCGCACGACCCAGCGGTGCCAGGCCGAGCCCGCGCCGCCCATGTCCGTGCCCGCGGCGCCGCCGGCCTTCTCCTCGTAGTCCTTGCAGGCCTTGACCAGGTCGATGCGGAACAGCATCGGGCCGAGGACCGCGATCACGATCGCCGAGCCGACCGTGCCGAACATGTAGGTCACGGCGTAGGCGACCGGCATCGAGTCGATCATGCCCTTGGCCTTGTCGGGCTCGAGGCCGAGCTGGTTGATCGCGTCGGTCGAGAGACCCATCGCGGCCGAGAGCGTCTGCGAGCCGGAGTAGAAGCCCGCCGCGTAGCCGAAGTCGTAGCCGACGAACTTGGCGATCGCGACCGGCACGACGAGGCTGAACACGCACTGCACCACGGCGAAGAAGGCCTGCGGCAGGCCGTCTTTCGCGACCCCGCGCACGAACTGCGGCCCGACGCCGTAGCCGACGGCGAACAGGAACATCAGGAACACCGTGGCCTTCAAGGGCTGCGGGATGTTGATGCCCCCGATCTGGCCGATCAGCACGCCGGCCAACAGCGTCGCGGTGACCGCGCCCAGGCCGATGCCCTTGACCTTGAACTTCCCGAAGTAGAACCCGATGCCGAGCGTGAGGAAGATCGCGATCTCGGGGTACTGACGCAGCGTGGCGAAGAACCAGTCGATCATGTCGTCCTCCGAATCAGGGAAGCGGTCGCGGGTCAGAGCGGAGCTCGTGAGCGGCGATGGGCTGGGCCCATCTCCGCAGCCGAGGGGCCGAGGCGGGTGACTATTGGCCGGATTTCCCGCCGAGGAGCGTGGGGGTGGCGCGCGCCTTGGCCCGCGCCGCCGGCGCCTCGCCCTCGCCCAGCGCCGACGGCCGGAGCAGCTTGAGCCCCAGGCTCGCGTCGTAGCCGTGGATCTCCTTGACGTCGAGCTTGCGCATGAACTCGATCGTGTCGGCCGCGATCACCTGGCCGGGGACCATGATCGGGAAGCCGGGCGGGTACGGGATCACGAAGTGCGCCGAGACCAGCGGCGGACCGGACTTCAGGCGCTGGTCGATGTCCGGGCTCATCAGCTTGATGTGCTCGCAGCGCTCGGAGTCGTAGGCCATGTAGAAGGCCGAGCGCATGTCGCCCTCGAGCGTCTTGCCCTTGGGGTCGGTGCGGAAGCGGTCGTGGAAGCGGCTGAAGTTCGGCAGGTCGGGCACGTCCTTGGTCAGTGCCTTGACCCGCGCCGCGAAAGCCGTGCGCGCGCTCTCGCCGCCGTTCTTGAGCCGCGTCTCGATGCCCTTGCAGATCTCGACCAGCACCTTGAGCAGGTTCGCGACGTCGCTGCGCGTGTTGTTGATGTTGGTCTGCAGCAAGACCGAGTTGCGCGAGGTCTTGTTGAGCTGGATCTCGTACTCGGAGGCCAGCAAGCCCTTGAACTGCGTGCCGTCGAAGCCCGCGCTGCCGCACATCAGGGTCAGGCGCGTGGGATCGAGCACGAACTCGTCCTCGCGGAAGGCGCGCTGCGCGTCCACCCAGTTGACGCCCTCGACGTAGCTCTTGAGGCCCGAGGGCCGGAACTGCGCCGGAATCATCTCGCCGGGCGAGAGCACGCGGAAGTACTTGGAGACCAGCGGGTGCTGGTTGACCTCGCGCCGGATCTCGAGCGCGTTCTGGATCGCGCCCATCACCAGCTCGTAGCCCTCGAGCTCCATCTGGCGCCGCGCCACGTCGAGCGAGGCGATGATCTGCAGGTTGGGCGAGGTCGAGGCGTGCGTGAACACGGCCTCCTTGAAGGCCTGCTCGTGCTTCGAGAAGTCCTCGTCCCCCACCAGCACCATCGAGCCCTGGCGCAGCGAGGACATCGACTTGTGCGTCGAGTTGGTCTGGTAGATGCGCAGCTTGGCGACGCGCGGGTCGGGGATCAGCCGCGTCTCGAGCACGCGCTTGTCCTTGGGATCGAGGTCGGCGCCGAGCAGCTTCTCCTGCGCCAGGTAGCGCTTGAGGTACTCCGGATCGGCGAAGGCCTCGCGCAGCGCCGCGCGCGCGCCCATCGCCGTGCGCGGCCGGTAGAAGGGCGAGAAGCGCGCGAAGCCGAACCAGGCCTCGTCCCACAGGAACACGAGGTCGGGCTTGATCGCCAGACACTCCTCCATCACGCGGCGCGTGTCGTACACGTGCCCGTCGAAGGTGCAGTTGGTCAGCGTGATCAGCTTGACCTTCGACAGCCGCCCGGCGGCCTTGAGCTCCAGCAGCGCCTGCTTGACGGTCTGCACCGGCACGGCGCCGTACATCGAGTACTCGACCAGCGGGAAGGCCTCGACGTAGTAGGGCTGGGCACCCGCGAGCACCATGCCGTAGTGGTGCGACTTGTGGCAGTTGCGGTCGACGATGACGATGTCGCCGGGCTCGAGCAGCGCCTGGTGCACCATCTTGTTCGAAGTCGACGTGCCGTTGGTCACGAAGAACACGTGGTCGGCGCCGAAGGCGCGCGCGGCCGCGTCCTGGGCGCGCTTGATCGTGCCGGTGGGCTCGAGCAGGCTGTCGAGGCCGCCGCTGGTGGCCGACGACTCGGCCAGGAACAGCGTGGGCCCGTAGAACTCGCCCATGTCGCGGATCCAGTTCGAGCGGAAGATCGACTTGCCGCGCGCGATCGGCAGCGCGTGGAAGGTGCCGACCGGCTTCTGGGCGTACTTCTTCAGGTTGTCGAAATAGGGCGTCTCGAAGCGCTCGGCGACCCCCGACAGCACCGAGAGGTGGATCTCCAGCGGCTCCTCGACCTCGTAGAACACGCGCCGGATGCCGGCCGCGGTCGGGTCGGAGATGATCTCGTCGAGCTTGCGGTCGGCCAGCAGTACCACGTCGAGCTCGGGCCGGATCTGCTTGACGGCCTTGGCCAGCAGGAGCCCGTGCTCGCCGACGTTGCCGGCCTTCAGCTCGGAGGACAGGCGCGAGGACAGCCAGCTCTTGAGCAGCGGCAGCTGGTGCGCCGAGGCGAAGGGGAAGCCGTCGTAGATCACGACCGACTCCAGGTTCACGTTCAGGATGACCGCCAGCAGCGCGTCCTCGAAGGTGCCGACCATCACCGGCTCGTAGACGAATTCGTCCTGCGCCCGGCGCAGCTTGCGGATCTGCTGCACCATCGCCGGCCAGCGCGACTGCGGCGCGGGGGTCACGAACAGCGTCTCGAAGTACGGCCGCGTCGAGCCCTCGCGGGGCGCGGTGGGCATCATCCGCTCGCCGACGGCCGACTCGTCGTCCAGCTCGCCCTCGCCGGCCTCGGCGCGGTAGCTGCGCGACATGATCGCGCTCGACACGCGCTGCACGAGGCGCAGCGTGCCCTGGGCATCACCCGAGCCGACGCGCTCCTCGAGCGTGTGCAGCGCGCGCAGTCCGGGGTAGGCCTGCAGGCACTCGAAGGGCTTCAGCTGCTCGACCAGCTTCGAGCACTCGCCCTTGAGCGCCGCCGCGTCCGGGCCCTGGCCCTTCGCAGCCCAGGCCTGCGCGGCCTTGGCGAGGTCACGCCAGCGATCGAGGCGCGCGGAGACGGCGGAGAAGAAGTGGTCGAGGCCGGATTGAGTGGGTTGCGTGACCATGGTCGTCCAATCTCTTCGTCGAGGGTGCTGCGGGAAATCGGCCCGGCGCGCTGCGGTCCTCCACTGCCGGAGGACGCGCCGCGGTCAGAGGCTGAGTTTGAGCGAGAACTGGATGCGGTGCGCGTCGCCGAACGAGCCGTCGAAGGTCTCGTTCGTGCCGTACAGGTATTCGAAGCCCGTCCAAGCGCGGTCCGAGAACTGCCAGATGATGTTGGCAGCGGCGTACTGCAGCTCCTCCGAGGCCGTCGCCGGCGCTCCGGAGGGCAGGTCGCCCGCGGCCCAGCTGTACATGACCGTGCTGCGGTACTCCTTCGACCAGTGGTGTTCGTAGGAGGCCAGCAGGGCCATGGTCGTCACCGCTTCGAGGTTGCCGCCGGAGTCGGGTGCTGCGGTGACACCGCCGCGGTAGCGGCCGACGCCGTCGCCGTAGGTCAGCTGGAGGATCGCGCTGTCCTGATCGAAGGTGGCGAGCTTGGTCGAGAGGTTGAGGCCCCACAGCGGCACGTTCTCGGTCGTACCGTCGTCGGGGTTGAAGCTCGAGACGCCGCCGAACGCCGAGGCCTGCACGTGCCCGCGCTCGCCGGTCTTCCAGATGTAGCGCGCGACCAGGTCGGGCAGCAGCTCCTCGGAGACGCCCGGGTCGCCGGCCGGCGCGATCACGCTGGAGGCCGGGTCCTCGATCGAGAACGCGTACGAGTCGCCGTTGTCGAGCTTCTTCGTGTAGCGCGCCTGCGCCTGGCGGATCTGCGGGAACCCGATCGGCGATTCGAAGTCGAGCGTCTCGGGCATGCCGTCTTCGTCCATGAACGTCGTCCAGGTCTGGCCGCCGAGCACGCGTCCCATCTCGAAGTAGGCGTGGCGCAGCCGGAACCCGTTGTTGGTGCTGAAGAAGTCACCCTCGACGAAGACCCGGTAGGGATCCGTGGAGCTCGGTCCGCGCAGCTCGAGGTTCAGGCGCGACTGGCGCGCGTGCAGGCGCGTGTTCGCTCCGTCCGTGTCGTCGGTCGGGATCGTGCGCGGGTCGAAGGAGTCCGTCGAGTCGATCGCGTCGAAGTCGTGGATCAGGTCGAGCTTGACGTAGCCACCGACCTTCAAGGTCGTGTCGCCCATCTTCCACGCCACGCCCTTGCCGGGCGCGGTCGGCACCGACGTCACCGTCAGGTCTTGCGCGGGAGCCGCCGGCTCCTGCGCTGTCGCCTGTGGTGCCGCGAGCGACGAGCACAGCGCGGCGGATACGGACCAGAGCCACATGGGGGGGGGCCGGAGTTCCATGGCGAATCCTCGACTGGGGGTTGCGCGAGATCCTAGCATCCGGTTGCGCAGAAAGGTGTGCGACTCGTCCGGCCCCAGGTGCGCAGCCAGCCCAGGCCGAAGTGCGCACGACGCCGACCGTGACGGCCCGGCCGTTCAACCTCCTGGCGCATCCGTTGGCGCCTGCGGCTCGCGAACCAGTGCATTGGTGCGCCAGTTGAAACGGATCGCCAGCAGGCGGACCGCGAACACCGCGACGATCGTGTAGATCCCCGCATCGTGCGGCGACGTCAGCCGCCAGTGCAGCAGTGCGCAGAAGAACCCGCTGCCCCCGATCGCGACCAGGGCGTAGAACTGACCGGGCTTGAAGAGCAGCGGCTCGTCGCGCACCAGCACGTCGCGCATCAGTCCGCCGCCGACCGCGGTCAGCGTGCCGCCCAGGATCGCGGCCGGGATGCCCAGTCCGACGGCGAGCGTGTGCTGCACGCCGGTCACCGCGAAGGCACCCAGCCCGATCGCGTCGATCACGGCGATCGTGCGGTTCAGGCGGTGGACGTGGCGCTGGAACAAGAGCGTCAGCAGTGCGGCGACCAGCACCGCCATCAGGTAGCGGCCGTCGGTGAGGATGTTCGCCGGGCCGCTCGAGAGCAGCAGCCCGTCGCGGATCAACCCGCCGCCGCCCGCGGTGATCATCGCCAGGAACACCACGCCGATGATGTCGTAGCCGCGGCGCATCCCCGCCAAAGCACCCGTGACGCCGAACGTGAAGTAGGCCAGCAGCGTGAACGACAGCGGCAGGTCGAAGTGCGCCTCCGGGTGCTGCAACTCGACGAGGTTCATCCACGCCTCCGATGCCGAACCACCGGACTCATCCGGCCGGGGCCGTCGCCTGGCCCGACATCAGCGCGACGATCACCGAGCCCCACATCGGCAGGAGCACGTGCGCGATCGCGACCGCTCCCGAGTAGCCCAAGACCGCGATCGGGCTGCCCGACTTCTCCTGCACCGCCGCGAGCCCGGGCGTGAAGGTCTGCGCGCCCGAGAGCCCGCCGAGCAGCAGGAGCGGGTTGGCCTTGAGCACGTAGCGGCCGAAGTACAGGCCCACGATCAGCGGCGTGAGCGTCACCGCGATCCCGCCCAGGAACAGGCCGACGCCCGCCTCGCGCACCGCGGGCAGGAAGTGCGGCCCCGCCCCCAGGCCGACCATCGCGACGAAGCCGGCCAGGCCGAGCGACTGCATGAAGTGGATCGCCGGCTCGGGGATGCGGCCGAAGAGCGGCCGCTTGCCGCGGATCCAGCCGACCAGGATGCCCGCCAGGAGCACGCCGACGCTCGAGCCGAGCGAGAGCTTCAGCGCGCCGAGGTCGACCGCCGCGACGACGCCGAAGATCGCGCCGAGCACGATCGCCACGCCGAGCACGCGGAAGTCGGTCGCGTCGGTCGGGCCGACGATCGCGCCGATGCGGCGACCGAGGCGCTGGACCGTCTCCTCGGGGCCGACCAGGCGCAGCACGTCGCCGCGCTCGAGCACCGTGCCGGGGCCGATCGGGATGTCCTGTCCGTCGCGCACGATCTTGCGCAGGTAGACGCCGCGGATCTCGTCTTCGCGCTGGGCGAGCTCGCCGAGGCTCTTGCCGTCGTACTCCTTCGCGCTCAGGAAGATGTCGAAGGACGCGACGGTCAGGTCGAGCAGCTCGCGCTCCTCGACCTCGACCAGCCCCTCGCCGTGCCGGCCGACCAGCGCCTCGCGCGGGCCCGAGAGCGCCACCACGTCGTCCGCGCGGAGCTCGACCCCCGGCGCGCCCTCGAGGATCTGCCCCGCACGCCGCAGCCGGACGACGAAGATGCGCGCGCCGGGCACGCTGCGTTCGAGCGCGCCGATGGTGTCCCACTCCTTGCGACCCTCCTCGGTGAGGCGAAAAGCGCGCAGCTCGAAGGGTCGCCAGCCCGAGGCGGTGCCCGGCCGCGAGCGCTCGATGCCGTACTTCTGCTCGAGCAGCTCGGCCTCCTTGCGCAGGTCGATCCCCAACAGGCGCGGGCCGAGCGTGCCGCAGAACCAGATCACGCCGAAGGCGCCGAACACGTAGCACAGGGCGTCCGCGACGGCGACGTGGCCGATCAGCCGCTGCTGCTCGTCCGCGCTGATCGGCAGGAGCTGGATCGCCTCGCTGGCCGTGCCGATCGCGGGCGATTCGGTCAGCGCGCCCGACACCAGCCCGCCGGCGAAGCCCGGGTCGAGGTCGAGGAAGCGCGCGACGGCCCAGGCGGTCAACAGGCCGACGACGGGCACGAACACGCCGAGCACCATGAACTGCCAGCCGTCGCCCTTGATCGCCTTCGCGAACTTCGGGCCGACCGAGTAGCCGATCCCGAACAGGAACAACATGAACAGGATCGACTTGGCGGCCGAGTTGACCGGCACCTCGAACAACCCGCCGATCAACAGGCCGGCGAGCAGCGATCCCGTGCTCCCTCCCAGGCTGAAGCCGCGCACCTTGAGCGTGCCGATGGCGTAGCCGATCCCGAGCGCGAGGTAGACGGCGAGCTCGGGGGACTTTTGGAAGAAGTGCTGAGCCCAGTCCATGCGGTGCTTCCTCTGCGGGCCGTCCGGCGCAAGTCCTGAGGTTCGAAACCCGACGGGCGCAGAGGATAGCGATCCTCGCCAAGGAGCACGAATCGAGACGGCCTGGAACGCAACCGCCACACCGCCGGGCCGCCGACCGCCGTTCAGGCGCCGCGCCGCGGCTCGAACGGGATCAAGAGCTCCGTCACGCGGACGAGCGACTGCGTGCGCAGCTCGGGATCCTCGACGCCGCGCGCGGCGCCATGGCTCGTGTCGCCATCGTAGCGCGCGGGCTCGAAAGCGTTCGGTCGCCGCTTAGGGCGGGCCGAACTTCAAGGCCTGCAGCGGCGCGTCGCTGAGCCGGATCCAACCCTGGCGCGGAAAGTCGAGGTCATGCGTGATCCACAGCGCGCTGCCGATCAGGACCGCGAGCGGCACGGTCAGCGGCACACGACGCCGCTTGCCGACGCCGCAGCCGTAGCCGATCACGCCGATGGCGAGCAGCGAACAGACGGTCAAGAGCGCCATCACCGGCTTCGGGATGTGCTTCTGTCCGCTGGCGAGGCGGGTCGCGTGCAGATCGATCACGTCGTTGACCGGCGGCAACACCGACACGGCCGCGGTCGGCTTGGATGCGACGCCATCGATCGCCGCGCGCCAGATGACGCCGTGCAGGCGGTCGGCCTCGGCCAGGTCCGCCGGCTCGACACGGAAGGGCAAGCGCTGCGTCAACTCGACGCGGTGCTCGGCGTAGCGCTTCAGCGCGACGACCAGCGCGGTGCGATGCGGTTCGTCCAACACATCCGCGCGCAGCGTCGCGGTGCCGATCGCGTTCGCTTCCTGGAGGATCAGGTCCTGCTTCTCGAGGAAGCGCGACCCCGCCGCGGAGAAACTGAAGCCCAGCAGCAGGCCGAGCAGGCCGAGCAGCGCGCCCTGGACGACGCCGATCTGGGCGTTGGCACCGGCCTCGCCGTCCTGTGCCGCTCGGCGGCCGAGGCGAAAGCCGATCTCGAGCGCGAGCATCAGGCCGGCGAGGAACCCGGCCAGGGTCAGGATGTCCGTGAGATGGTCGGGCATGGGCGGGGGGGTTCGGGCCGGGAAGGATGCGCACGGGCGCGAGCTTGTTCAACTGGGAACGCCGGCGGCCGGGTCCGGGTCAGGCCGACTTCAGCGAGCTCATGTCGACGCAGAAGCGGTACTTCACGTCGGACTTCATCAGCCGCGCGTAGGCCTCGTTGATCTTCTGGACGGGGATCACCTCGACGTCCGCGGTGATCTCGTGCTTGCCGCAGAAGTCGAGCATCTCCTGCGTCTCCGCGATGCCGCCGATCAGCGAGCCGGACAGGCTGCGGCGGCCGAAGATCAGGCTGAAGGCCGAGACCGAGAGCGGCTTCTCCGGCGCGCCGACCAGCGTCAGGTTGCCGTCGTGGGCCAACAGGTTGAGGTAGGCGTCGATGTCGTGCTGCGCGGCGATCGTGTCGAGGATGAAGTCGAAGCTGCCCGCGTGCTTCGCCATCTCGTCGGCGTCGCGCGAGACGACGACCTCGTGCGCGCCCAGGCGCAGCGCGTCCTCCTTCTTCTTGGGCGAGGTCGTGAACACGACCGTGTGCGCCCCGAAGGCGCGCGCGAACTTCACGCCCATGTGCCCGAGCCCGCCGAGTCCGGCGATGCCGACCTTCTTGCCCTTGGTGACCCCCGCGCGGCGCAGCGGCGACCAGGTCGTGATCCCCGCGCACAAGAGCGGCGCTGCACCGGCGGGATCGAGGTTCGCCGGGACGCGCAGGACGAAGTGCTCGTCGACGACGATGCTGCCGGAGTAGCCGCCGTAGGTGACCGGGGCGGTCTCGTGCTTGTCCGGCGAGTTGTAGGTGAAGGTCCCGTTCGCGCACAGGTTTTCGAGGTCGCCCTTGCACTGCTTGCAGGTGCGGTCCGAGTCGACCAGACAGCCGACCGCGACCAGGTCACCCGGCTTGTGACCCTTCACCGCCGAGCCGACCTTGGTCACGCGCCCGACCATCTCGTGCCCGGCGACGGCCGGGTAGACCGTCGGCATGAAGGCGCTCCACTCGTTGCGCACCGTGTGCAGGTCGGAGTGGCAGATGCCGCAGAAGAGGATCTCGATCTGCACGTCGCGCGGGGTCGGGTCGCGCCGCGGGATCTGCAGGGGAGCCAGCGGCGAGGTCGCGCTGGCGGCGGCGTAGGCTTTGGTGGTGTACATCGGGGTTGCGCTCTTCGGGGCCTGAGGGGCGGCGCGCGGCCTCAACGTGAGCGGCGTTCCCGCCCGAGCCTGCGCCGGGCCGCATTCAAGTCCTCCGACGCACCGAGGACAAGCCGGGGACTCTGCGGATTCCGGCCCGAGCTCGGGTCGGTCAGCGCGGCTTCGCCCAACCCGCGTGGAGCGCGATGCTGCTGGTCCCCGACGGCACGCGGCGGAAGCCGAGGAAGCGCTCCTCCGTCGGGTGGTAGCTGATCAGCGTCACCTCCTCGCCCTCCAACGCGAACAGCCGTTCCGGTACGCCGAGCCGCACCTCGGGCTCGCTGCGGAACGTGACGCTCCAGACCTCGACGGCGCCGGCGAGCGGCACGCCGCCGCGCGCGAGGTAGATCGTGTCGCCGGTCCGGTTGAACCAGGCGAAGTCCGCGCCATCGGTGCTCACCTGCCAGTCGCCCGTGCTCGGGGGGCCAGTCGGACCCGACGCGCCCGATGGCAACGGCGCGAGATAGGCCTGCATGTCCCCAGCCTTGTTGGTCCCGTAGAGGGCGAAGCGACCGTCCGGTGAGATCGACGGGAGCATCGGATCCTCGAACTTCAACTCGCGGAACGGGGTCACGGTGCCGTCCGCGAGTTGGAGGATCTCGAGCCGCTTGGCGCCGGCGTTCAAGCCGGCCAGGACCAGACCGAACCTCCCGTCGCGGCTGACGCACGCCAGCATCCCTTTGCTGATCTCCTCCGGCTCGCCCTGGCCGTCGAGCGGATAGGCGACCGTCCGATCGTTGGAGGTGTGGCCGAGGATGCGGCCGTCCGGCAGCGTGCCCGCGAGCACGACGACCAGCTCCTTCGACTTGAGCACCGCCGTGCTGACGCCGCGCTCCAGGTCGTGGGCCCAGATCGTCGATCCGGCTCCCGGCGCCGTCACGATCACGCGACGTCCGTCGTGGGACGGAACGGACAGGAGGAACTCCCCCTCGTGCTTGCGCCCGAAGGGCTCGATCACACCGCGCTGGTTCACCCACACGGACTCGACCACCAGCTTGCCCTCGCGCCGCAGGTAGGCGAGCGTCCCGTCGGCCGAGATGCTGAACGGACTCGCTCCGGCCAGGAACATGGTGGGCTCGCCGAGGATCTCGCCGCGCTCGAGCGAGAAGCCGATCTTCCAAAGTGAGCTCTCCCCGCCGGCCTTGCGCTCGATCACGATGTGTCCCGCCCCGTAGCCGATGGCGCCGGTCTCCCACCCGGGGAGCTGGACGAGGTCACGCAACACCCCGTCCCGCACCAGCGCGATCACGTCGGCGTATGTGACGTCGATGCGGTGCGGCACGACGAGCAGGCTCCCGTCCGGGAGCGCGGCCACGCCGTCGAAGTGCTGGGTGGTCTTCGGATCCACGGCGAGCAGCGTGACGACCTTGCCTCCGCGCGCGGGGACCGCGAGGACGTTCCGGCCCTCCGCGTCCTTGAAGACCAGCTTGTCGTCCACCGTCCAGAGCACCGCCCCGGGCGACTTCGGCACCGAGGCGGCGTCGGCGACCCGCATCGGCGGTCCGCCGCCGACGGGGATCCGCCACAGCACGTCGTCGGCGACGTACGCGAGCTCGCGACTGTCGGGCGACCAGGTGACGCAATGAGGCGGCTTCCCCCGCTTTCCATCGTGCGCGACGGCCTCGACCAGGATCGCGCCGACCAGGGAGCCCACGCTACGGACGTGGAGCCCGTCCGCCTGGGTCCACGCGACGCTCGCGCCGTCCGGCGCGATGGCGATGTCGGCCGCGAGCGGCCCGGAGTGGAGTTCCTCGAAGTCGACGTGGAAGGCCTTGGCCGCGGACAGGACCTCCATCGAAGCGCTGCGCGTGGGACGGAGCGCGTAGACCAGCGCGCCGCCGACCGCGAGGCCGAGCGCGCCCGCGAGCCACGCGGTCGAGCGCTTGCGCCTCGTCTCGACGACCGGCGCGGAGGTCGTCGCCGCCGGCTCCGCTCCCCGGCCCGGCGCTCCGAGCGCGAGCTGCAACTGCACGCGCGCTTCCCCGGCGTCGCGCAAGCGCGCGCGCGGGTCCTTCGTCAGACACCGGCGCAGGAGCTCCTTCACGCGCGGCGCGAGCGGCGGCAGCGCGTCCCAGTCCGGCTCCCCGCCGGCGATCGCCGCGACGACGTCCGTGAAGGTGTCGCCGCCGAACGCGCGCTTGCCGGTCAGGCATTCGAACAGCACGCAGCCGAAGGCCCAGATGTCCGTGCGGCGGTCCACCGGCTTGCCGCGCGCCTGCTCCGGGCTCATGTACGTCGGCGTGCCGAGCACGCGCCCCTCCTCCGTCATCAGGAAGCTGTCGGACTCCGCCGCCGACGTCCCCTCGCGGCCCGGCATGGGGCGGATCGGCTTCGCCAGCCCGAAGTCGAGCACCTTGGCCACGCCCTCGGGCGTCAGCCGCACGTTCGCCGGCTTCAGGTCGCGGTGCACCACGCCCGCTTCGTGCGCCGCCTCGAGCCCCTCGGCGATCTGCCGGCACACGTCGAGCGCCTCGTCGACCGGCAGCGCCCCGCGCTTCAGCCGCTCGCCCAGGTCCTGCCCGGGCACGAGCTCCAGCGCGAGGAAGCACACGTCGCCCACCTGATCCACGCCGTGGATCCCGCCGACGTTCGGGTGGTTGAGCGACGCGAGGGTCTTCGCTTCGCGCTCGAAGCGCCGCAAGCGCTCGGCGTCGTGGGCGAGCTCCTCGGGCAGCACCTTGATCGCGACTTCGCGCTCGAGGCGCGTGTCCCGCGCGCGATACACCTCGCCCATGCCGCCGGCGCCGAGCGGAGCGAGGATCTCGTAGTGGGTGAGCAACTGACCGGAAGCGAGCGGCATGGGGGCCGGAAGTCTAGCCGCGGGGCCGCGCACCCATTCCTCGCTCCTCGTCCGCGTTGTCGCCGAACCGGCGCAGCCCGTCGCGGCGCCGACCTGACTCGCGGACCGACCGCGGGGCAGGCTCGATTCACCGGCGCGCCGACCAGGCCGGGCCGTCGAGCGAACGATCGGGCGCGGCCAGCGGGCCGTGGGTACTGTTGGCGAGGTGACGCTCGCCGCCGAATCCGGGGCCACGATCCCCCACCAGAGCTACGGCGCGCTCTTCCTGCGCTTCCTGCGCTTCGGCGCGCTCGCGTGGGGCGGTCCCGTCCCCCAGATCGCGATGATCCAGCGCGAGCTCGTCGAGGAGGAGCGCTGGATCACGCGCGAGCGCTTCCACCGCGCGCTGGCTCTGTACCAGGCCTTGCCCGGCCCTGAAGCGCACGAGCTGTGCGTCTACTTCGGGATGCTCGCGCGCGGCCGCATCGGCGGCCTGCTCGCGGGCCTCGGGTTCATGCTCCCGGGCCTCGCGCTGATGCTGCTCCTGAGCTGGCTGTACGTTTCATCGCAGGGCAGCCTGGCGCAGAGCTGGAGCGCAGTCTTCCTCGCGATGCAGGCCGCCGTCCTCGCCCTGATCGTGCGCGCCGTCCACCGCATCGGGAGTCACGCCCTCCACGATCGGTGGCTCTTCACCCTCGCGGCCGCGACCCTCGCCAGCAGCCTCGCGGGCCTGCACTTCGCGCTGAACCTGGCCGCAGCCGGAGCCGTCTACCTCGCAGCGCGCAGCGGACGAAGGACATGGAGCCTCGCGATCGCCGCAGTCTGGCTCGCCGCCGCCTGCTACGCCTACTTCGGCGCAGCCTCTCTCGGCACCTCGGCGCCGGATCCGACCTCCATCGCCCCCGTCTCCCTGCCGCAGCTCTTCTACTCCGGCCTCAAGACCGGCCTGCTCACCTTCGGCGGCGCCTACACCGCCATCCCGCTCCTCCAGCACGACGCGGTGGCGGCGGGCGGTTGGATGACGAACGACCAGTTCCTCGACGGCCTCGCGCTCTCCGGCATCCTCCCGGCACCGCTGATCATCTTCGCCACCTTCGTCGGCTACCTCGGCGGCCGCCTGCTCGGCGCGCTGGCGGTCACAACCGGCATCTTCCTCCCCGCCTTCGGCTTCACCCTCGCGGCCCACGATCCGCTCGAGCGCGTGACGCAGCGCAAAGGGGTACAGCTCTTCCTCGCTGGGATCACGGCCGGCGTGGTCGGCCTGATCTCAGCGACAGCCGTGCAGCTGGCACCCGCCGCGCTGAATTCGGCACAGGCCGCAGCGGTCTTCGTCGTGTCGCTCGCCCTGCTGTACCTGGTGAAGCACAAGCTGAACGTGCTCCTGGTCATCGGCTCCGCAGCCGCAGCTGGAGCGCTCTTCTTCTGAGCGCTCGGTGGAGGCCCGTCGATGAATGCGACGAAGCGCATGGCATGGTGCGCCCGGGCAGATTCGAACTGCCGGCCTGCGGTTTAGGAAACGACAGATCGGGCGCCGTAAGTGTTGACGGGCAAGAGCTTACGACGGTGCCTCCTCGACCCCCAGCAGATTCCCCAGCAGTCGAGCAGCGTCGCGCCGCGAGCGAATGCGAGGAGGTGCGATCGGGCGAGGGCGAACTCAAGCTCGTCGTCCAAGCGTGGGGCGACCTTGCGCCGCCCTTGAAGGCCGCGATCTTGGCGATGGTGAGAGCCGCGAGTGAGGACCACGCTCGTTGAGCAGCGGCTGGAGGTCTCCACGCCACGATGTTCCGCTATCGCGCCCGAGACTCCTCGAACCTCTTCAGGTACTTCGCGAGCGCCGCGTGCTGACCCGGAGTCATGGACGAAGCGCTCGCCTCGAGAATTCGCTTCGACGCAGACTCGAACTCCTGCGGTACAGCCTCGATCCCTTGTCCGGCGTGCGTTCGCTCGAACGCTCGGATGAACTCCTGCTCGAAGAGTGCCACGAGCTTCCCCGCTCCAGCTTCGTCCAGCCCGGTCTCCACGGCGGCCTCGTTCCCGTAGCGCTTGGCGAGCACGCCGGCCTCGAAACGAGAGAGCTGAAGCGTCTCTCCAGCCCGCATCCACGTCTCGCCCTTGCGGTAGGAGTCCAAGACCTCGCGGACCTCGCCGTCATCGAGGGATCGCGCCCCCTCGCCCAACGTCGCCAGAGCCTGCGCTTCTACTTGGTCCATTCCGGCTCCGGCCTCCAACCCGAGGAGGAAGCGCTTGCCGGTCCAGTCGACGCGGCTCTCCGCAACACCTTCGATCTCGTCCAACCGCGCCAGCACGGGCGCGAGCCGAGAGCCTCACCCGAGGCCCTTGGACGCGCTTCATGTGAACTTCTGGGACTCGAGAACCACGTAGCGCTCCGAGGATCGCGACGTGCTCGCGCACGCAGCGAGAAGGAGGGCGGCGCTTCCGATGCACAGAAGCAGCGCCCGACGAATCAAGCGCCGGCCCGCGTCGAGGTGACGAACTCGGGGATGGGCGAGGGTCTTCATGGACTGCTTTCCAGGAGCCTGGCGGCTGCGATTCTAATGGACGGGTGGTGCCTCGTCCCTCGGGAGTGCCCTCTCGAGGCGCGCTCGGAACTGCGCGGGAGGCTCGAAGCCGAGCAGCCGGTCAACGACCGCTCCCTGGGAGCCGACGAACAGGACGTAGGGAATCGAGGAGACGCGGTAGAACCGCCCGAGCGAGGGTGCCTCATCGAGGTTGATGGCGATGACCTCGAACCTGGCGAGTAGCCCGGCGAGGTCAGCGCTTTCCAGAGTCTCTCGCTTGAGCTTCAGGCACGGCCCACACCAAGGAGCCCAGAAGTCGATGAGAAGCGGCTTTCCGGCCGCCTTCGCGCGGGCGAGCGCTTCGCGGAAGTAGACCGGGGCGTCGAGTGGAACGCCGAAGACGTCGGAAGGTGCAACGGGCAGTGCCGGTGCCGCCCTCGATGCCTGCTTCTCGGCTTGGTAGCCGAGCGCCTCGATACCGCGCTCGAGTTCCTCGGCGTTCGTCTCCCGAGGATCGAAGGCGATCGTGACGAGGTCCTCGTCATAGTTCCACTCGGTCCGTGCGCTGGGATGAGCCCCTTCCAGGGACTCGGTGACCTTGTCCGGTCACCCACGTCATGTTGCGCCGGAGGGCGTCTTCTGGAGACCGAGGACGTGGAACGTCACTGCGGCGACTTCGGCGGACGCGGACGGGCGCTCCGTCGGCTGCGCGCAGCCGAAGAGCGCGAGGACGATCCCAAGGAGGATGAGGTTGCGCATGGGGAGGGCGACGGTGATGCGCTACTTCTTGCAGCAGGAAGGGCGATCCCCAGGGACTGAAGCATCCTTCTGGTCGATCGGGCACTGATCGACGCAGACGAGCTCGCCCGTGAGCGGGCACTCGATGCGACCTGGACAGTCGTCGCGGTAGGGATCGATGGTCGGGCACTGGTCGCGGCAGATGACCTCGCCCGTGATCGGGCATGTGATCTTGCCGGGGCAGTCAGCGCGTTCGGCTGCCGCGCCTGCGATGCCGAACGCTCCCGCGGTCGCTAGGGCGAGGCCCCCGAGGCTGAGGATGGAGGATTTCAGCGTGATCATTGAGTACTCCTTGGTTCTGGTTGGCCGGTGGTTGAGTCTGCTGGATCTTGTGTCACAGCAGCCTTGTATCCTGCTCGCTCTATCGCCTGGAGCAGCTCCGCTTCGCCAGGTGGAGACGTGCGATCGACGGTGACGGTTGCGCGGTGCTCGTCGTATGAGACCTCGGCTGCGAGTACGCCGGGAACGGAACGGAGCTCCTTCTCGATGTGGAGAGCGCAGGCCTCGCAGGTCATCCCCTGGACATCGAGGTGGATCGCGGTGCCATCGACGGAGGCGCTTTGGCGCGCACCGACGAGCGCACCCACGTAGTTTGGAAAGAACGCGAAAGCGGCGACGAGAATCGTCGCCAGCCAGAGCATTCCTTTGTTGAGCCGCGTGAGCTTCGGGTTCGGGACGGAGCACGTGCCTCCGGGCCCACACGCGGGCTTCCGGAAGTAGACGAGATAGAAACCGCTCGCGAGGAGGAGCGCCGTCACGAAAAGAAGCGGGGTTCGGTAGGCATCGAACGCGGCCGAAAGACCCGTGGCCGAAGCCCCGAAAGCAAGCAGGAGCAGCGGGAGCCAGCAGCACGCCGACGAGAGGATGGCGGAGAGCGTCGCTCCCGTCGCGGCCCACGCGCCGAGGTTCCTTTGTGTGTACGCGCTCACGAGTCCTCCTTGCGCGGCCTACTCGAGCAGCAGTCGTGCGAATCGCCGCCTTCGCCACCGGCGCGGGCTCGTCCGCGACGTGCTTCAAGGAACACGCGCCGGACATTCCCGATGCAGCACGACCCCTGTGGGTTCGTCTCCTCGCACCGGTCGAGCCCCTGGCGACACTTCTCGGTGATCGCCGCCGCGATGGCGGACTCCTCGGCGGCCGTGGCCTCGCGCTCGACGTCCTCGAGGTCGTACCCGAAGCAATAGCAGAGCGGCCTGGGCGGCCCGCTCTCCTTCAGGCCGACGCGGACCTTGAGCGCGTCCTTGGTCAGGGTCTCGCCGTCCGTACTGTAGTAGACGACGTCGCAGCCCGGGTCCGAGCAGAAGAACCACTGGCGTCCCACGATGCGCGGTAGCGCCTCCTCGCGGAGAAGGTGCGTGAGCGTCGTCTCGCTGACCTTCTTTCCTGCTGCGCCGGTGACAGTGCATGTCGGAGCCATGCGACAAGGCTACGGCTTGCACCCATGTGCAAGGTCAAGCTGCTTACCTGGATCTTGCCTTGCCTCGACTTCGCCCCCGCTTGCCGCGCGTGACGGAGCGGCCCTCCGCGAGGCCATCGAGGACCTGGCAGCGGCCGGAGGCTGCTCCCCGGTGGCATGCCTCGAGCGAGACGCGGAGCACCCCGCGGACCGCGCGGAGCTGCTTCAAGCGCTCCTCGAGGTCACGCAGCCGGGTCTCGATCAGCGACTGCACTTCGTGGCACGGGTCGAGGGTCCCGTCCTGGAACTGGAGGAGGCGCCGCACGTCGTCGAGGGTGAAGCCGTGGGCCTGAGCGGCGCGGATGAACCGGAGTCGCTCCAGCGACCGCTCTGTGTAGGCCCGGTAGTTCCCTTCCGAGCGGGCCTCCGGCGGGAGGAGCCCGGCGCGCTCGTAGTAGCGGACCGTGCTGGTCGGCACCTCGGCCGCGCGAGCCAGGGCCCCGATCGTGTAGTGCGCGACCATGCTCCCCCGAGGTTATCTGAACCTTGAAGTCAAGTGCAAGGTAGTGCCGCTACACCGACTGGGGCTGGCCAGACAACCGTGCTTTTCGATCTCCCGAACGAGGATCCGGCGCAGCGTAGCCAGGATTTGCCAGCCCCGGGCCGATAGGTCTACGATCAGACCGTGTTGAGCAACCGTCTCCGAACCCTGACCGCCTGGTTCTGCGTCGTGGTGATCGCCCTCGTCGGCATCACACCGGCCCAGGGGCTCGTGCTCTGCCTCGAGCCGGACGGTTCGGTTGTGCTCGAAGTCGGCTCCCCCGAATCCGGGTGCGGCGGGTGCAGTGCGGACGGTGGACAGGAGCAACCTTCGGTACTGCCGGCCTCCGAAGAGAACTGTCCGTGCATCGACATCCAGATCAGCCTGGGCGAGCAGACCCAGGTCCAGCCTCGGACGATCGAGATCTCTCTCGATGGCCCGTGGCTCGCGCCCGCTCTCGCATGCGTTGCCGTGTCGGCTGCGCAGGTCGAGTCGACGATTTCGCAAGTCGTCGACCCGCCGCGGCCGGCTGAGAGACTCGCGCACATCCGCACGGTCGTCCTCCTCGTCTAGCAGGACCAGCGTCGCTCGCGCGCCATCGCGTGGCTCGGCCACGCGGCATTGGCGCTGCTCGTCCCAGCGTTCCGCGCTGGGGATCCGCTGGTACCTGTCCGACGTGGAGAACCCCTTTGACGACTGTTCGGCCTCACCATGCCCCGGCTACCGCGACGGAGCCTCGGCCCGCCTCAAACAAGCCCTGCACGCACCCGGTGCGCACGCAACTGCTTGCGGCCTGCGCATGCCTTCTCGGAGCGTGCGCCTCCTATCACGCGAAGGAACTCGTTCCGGAGGCCGAGCTCGAATCACTCCGCCGAGCGTCGCTCATCGATCTGCGGGTCGAGCATGCTCGCCCGGGAGAAGCGCTCGATCACGACGGCCCGTTCGATCTCACTGATGGCTTGAACGAGGCCGAGCTCGTTGCCGTTGCCTTGACCCTGAACGCTGGTCTTCGTGCCACCAGGGCAGAGCTCGGGGAAGCCGGGGCCCTCCTCATCCAAGCCGGCCTCTGGCCGAATCCGGAGGTCGGAGCCGCAATTCGGCCTGAGGTCGGCGGCGGATCGACCGGATTCGAGCTGGACTTCCTCTTCGAGCTGCTTCGGCCTGGCGAGCGCAAGGCGAAGAAGTCCATCGCCAACGCGAGCGTGGAGGAAGCACGCGCGCGGATCGTCGCCGAGGAGCTGCGCGTTGCGGCGGAAGCTCGGCGTACGCGGCTCGCGGTCCTCGGTGGGAAGGCGTCTTACACCCTGCTCGAGCAGGAAGCAGGAATCCGGCGCGAGGTGGTGTCGCTCCTGAAGCAGCGTCGCGAGCTCGGTGAGGCGACGGTGCTCGATCTTCACTTGGCCGAGCTCGAGCTCGCCGAAGCAGAGCGTGCAGCGCGTTCGGCACAAACAGAACTCGACTCCTCGCGCCGTGCTCTCAACCGGGTGCTCGGGCTTCCCCCTCTCTACGATCTCCCACTCATCGCTCCGGGTGAGCCGCTGACGTTCACCGTGCACGCGGATCCGGAGGATTCCGAACTCGACTCGCGGATCCTCTCCGGCCGGCCCGATCTTGTCGCGAAGCGTGCCGCCTACCGGAGAACGGAGGAGGAGCTGCGCCTCGCGGTACTCCGCCAGTACCCCAGCTTCAAACTAGGCCCGAGCTTCGAGAGGGACATCGAAGGGAGCGAAGGGCTGGGGCTCGGAGCCTCGTTGGAGCTCCCACTGTTCGACAGGAACCAAGGTGCGATCGCGGAGAAGCATGCAGCCCGCGAACGAGTCCGGGCCGAGTTCGTTGCTCTCTTGCATGGGGTACGCGCCGAGGCCTTCGACGCGAGGGAGAAGCTTCGTCGAGCCAGACTCGAGGTGGAGACGCAGCAGGCCACAACGATGCCGCTCGTCGAGCGCAGCGAGAGGGCGTTCGAGGCGGCCTTCCGCTCTCGCGACATCAGCGTCTTCGAATGGCTCACCGCGCGCGGGCAGGCCCTCCGCGCACGCCGTGAGTTCCTGTCTGCGCTGCTGCGCTACTCCGAATTGGTGGTGGATCTGGAGACCGTTACCGGCGCCTTGCCTTCCGGACCTGCTCAGAGCCAAGAACCAAAGTGAGGTGAAGCCATGAACAACACAACCACAGACCCGACCGAGAAGCCGAAGTCACGACTGCGACGCGGCCTCTCGATTCTCCCCACGGCCGTCGTCCTCCTGGGACTGGCTGCGCTTGGCGTGTGGGGACACCACACCGGGTGGAAGGCTCCGCGGTTCTCGGAGCTATTCGGCAGTAAAGAAGTCGCGGAGCAGAAAGACTGGTGCGAGGCGCACAACGTACCGGACTCGAAGTGCATCGCTTGCCACCCCGAGCTCGCCGGGGAGTCGGGGGCGGACTGGTGCAAGGAACACGGGGTCCCAGAGTCGCGCTGCACGATCTGCCACCCCGAGATCCTGAAGACGGGCGTTGCAGGCGACTGGTGTGCAGAGCACGGCGTCCCCGAATCGGGCTGCACCATCTGCCATCCCGAGATTGCACGCACCGGTGGCGTCCCCGTCCAGGGGAGCGAGACCAAGATCTCCACAGGCTCGCATGTGGGAGAAGACGAGCACGCACACCTCGGTGGAACGACAGACACCGCCTCCGCCATCCGCGACCCGAAGACTTGTCAGAAGCATGCACTGCGCGTCCAGTTCGCATCGACGGCAGCCATGGACAAGGCGGGAGTCGTCCTGGGTGAGGTCGTTGAACGCGCGATGACGGACTCCATCGTCGTCAATGGAGAGGTGGACTACGACCGCACCCGGTTCGTGCAGATCTCGTCGCGCGCGTCGGGGATCGCGAGCCGCGTCGAGACGAAGCTCGGGGAGAGCGCGGCACAAGGTGCTCTCCTCGCGCTCATCGACAGCGCCGAGCTCGGACGAGCCAAGGCCGAGCTGCTCGAGGTCCTGGCCTCGACGGATGTTACCGCCCGTGCCCTAGAGCGAATCGAGCGCTCCGCAAGCGCGGGTTTCCGCACGGAGAGCGAGCGCCTCGAGGCCGAAGCCGCCGCGCGCCAGGCGAAGGCTCGCCTCTTCAGTGCCCGACAGGCGTTGGAAACCTTGGGGCTCGCCCTGACGGAACAGACAGTCACACCCGAGGCCATCGCCACGTTGGGACTGCCCGAGGGCATGTTCAACAGCGGTGGTGCGCCTGCGCCGGTGGGGCTTCTCCCAGTTCGCTCTCCGATCGAAGGCGTTGTGGTCGGCCTTGATGTCGTACCTGGGGAGTCGGTCGAGATCGGCCGTGCGCTCTTCGAAGTCGCGGACACGCGGCGGATGTGGGTGACGATGAATGTCCCGCTCTCGGAGGCCCATCGCATCGGCCAAGGCCAGCAGGTCGTCTTCCGGCCTGACGATGCGAGGGACGAAGTCGCGTACGGCGCGGTCTCGTGGATCTCAACGTCCGTTGACGAGATGACTCGCACGCTCAAGGTGCGCGCCGAGGTCGAGAACCGGGAAGGCGCCCTCCGCGCGAACACCTTCGGACGCGCGCAGGTCGTCGTCCGCACGAGCCCGCAAGCGATCGCCGTACCGACCGAAGCCGTGCAGTGGGAAGGGTGCTGCTACGTGGTCTTCGTGCGCATCGCTGACGAAATCTTCCAGACAAGGAAGGTGCGGATCGGCGCGCGGGATGCCTCGCATACAGAGGTGCTCGTCGGAGTCCTGCCGGGCGAGGTCGTTGTCACGGAGGGAAGCCATGTCCTGAAGTCGGAGATCCTGAAGAGCGCACTGGGCGCGGGGTGCGTCGATGACTGAGCGGGAGATCGCACCATGCTGAACTGGATCATTTCCTGGTCCCTGACGCACCGCGCCCTGGTGCTTGCGGGAACTGCGTTGTTCGTGCTGGTCGGGCTCCTCTCGCTGAAGGAGCTCGATATCGATGCCTTCCCGGACACGACTCCGGTGCAGGTGCAGATCAACACGGTGGCGCCTGCGCTCGGACCCGAGCAGGTCGAGCGCCAGATCACGGCTCCAGTCGAGCAAGCCATCGGTGGGCTGCCAGGACTCGCCAACGTGCGCTCGATCTCGAAGTTCGGTCTCTCGCAGGTCGTAGTCACCTTTGAGGATGGGACCGACATCTACTTTGCTCGTCGACTCGTGGACGAGCGCCTGAACACGGTCGAACTTCCTCCCGGGATCGGCGCTCCGCGAATGGGGCCCGTGGCAACGGGCCTCGGCGAGGTCTTCCACTATATCGTGACCTCGGACAAGGGAGATCTGACCGAAGCTCGGACCGTTCAGGACTGGATCCTCAAGCCGGCCCTTCGCACGGTTCCGGGCGTCGCCGAAGTGAACAGTTGGGGAGGCTACGAGAAGCAGTACCAAGTCCGGCTCGATCCGTCTCGCCTCATCAAGCATGGACTCACCTTCGACGCGGTCGTCGAAGCAATCCAATCGAACAACCTCTACGCCGGCGGAGGAAACATCTCCGCGCGCGGGAGCACGTTGCTCGTGCAAGGAGTCGGAGCGGTGAGCAACGCCGAGGAGCTCGGCCAGATCGTCGTCGCGGCCAAGGATGGAGTTCCCGTTCGGGTGCGGGACCTGGGTGACGTTGAGATCGGCGCCGAGATCCGGCGTGGTGCGGTGACCTACCAGGGCAAGGGCGAGGCCGTGCTAGGCCTCGGCTTCATGCTCATGGGCGAGAACACCCACGAGGTGACTTCTCGGCTCAAGGCGAAGCTCGAGGAGCTGAAGAAGAACCTCCCTCCGGGGATCCACGTCGAGACGATCTACGACCGCACGGAGCTCGTCGATCACGTGATCGACACCGTGCGCAAGAATCTCTTCGAGGGTGGCCTGCTCGTCATCGCGGTCCTGTTCCTCTTCCTCGGTCACCTCCGCGCAGGCCTGATCGTCGCAGTGGCGATTCCACTGTCGATGCTCTTCGCCTTCTCCGGCATGCTCAAGTTCGGCATTGCGGGAAGCCTGATGAGCCTCGGCGCGCTCGACTTCGGGCTCGTCGTCGACAGCGCCGTGATCCAGGTGGAGAACGCGGTGCGTCACCTCGCTCACGAACGAAGGAAGCGCAGTGTCGTCGAGATCGTGAAGCAGGCCGTGCTCGAGGTACGCAAGCCCACGATGTTCGGCGAGCTCATCATCGTGCTGGTCTACGTGCCGATCCTCACGCTCGAAGGGATCGAGGGGAAGATGTTCAAGCCGATGGCCTTGACGGTCATCTTCGCCCTCGCTGGCTCGCTCGTTCTGTCGCTCACCCTCATGCCGGTGCTCGCGAGCTTGCTCCTTCCGAAGAGACGAGAGGAGCGGGAGCCTTTGCTCGTCCGCTTCGTCCTCTGGGCGTACCGCCCGGTCCTGTACTCCGTGATGCGGCACCGCTTCGCTGCCATCGGGGGAGCGGTCGTTCTCCTCGGCTTCGCCGGGATCCTGGCGCGAAGCCTCGGGTCGGAGTTCGTACCGAAACTCTCCGAAGGTGCAATCGCTGTCAACGTGGTCCGTCTCGCCGGCACCGACCTACAGGAGTCTGTGCGCTACAACACGCAGATGGAACGTGCGCTGCTCCGCGCTTTCCCGGACGAGGTGAAGCACGCCTGGAGCCGAAGCGGTACGGCCGAGGTCGCGACCGATCCGATGGGAGTCGAGCTCACCGACATCTTCCTGGCGCTCTGGCCCCGCGAGCGTTGGAAGCGGGCCGAGCGCCAGGCGGAACTCGTGGAACTCGTGCAGCGAGAACTCCGGGACCTGCCGGGACAGCGGATCGCCCTGACGCAACCGATCGAGATGCGACTGAACGAGATGGTCGCCGGCGTGCGCGGGGACGTCGCCATGAAGCTCTACGGGGACGAATTCGCGCTGCTCACCGAGAAAGCGCAGGAGATCGGCGCGGTCCTCGGCTCGATCGCGGGTGCGTCGGACCTGAGCACGGAGCAGGTCACGGGCCAACCGGTACTCGAGATCCGCGTCGACCAGGACGCGCTCGCTCGCTACGGCGTTCCAGCCAGGAACGTCATGGACCTCGTGGAGTCCCTGGGAACGAAGGAGATCGGCGAGGTGCTCGAAGGGCAGCTTCGGTTCCCGCTCGTGATCCGGCTGCCGGACCGCTACCGAAGCGATGCGCAAGCGATCGGGTCGATCCTGGTCTCGACGGAGGCCGGGCAGCGCATTCCGCTCGGGCAATTGGCGCGTCTCCAGGAGATCGAGGGACCGTCCACGATCAGCCGCGAGTGGGGACAGCGCCGAGTCACGGTCCAGGTGAACGTGCGCGACAGGGATGTCGGTTCGTTCGTGGACGAGGCCCGCCGTCGCGTCGATGGTGAAATCGAGCTTCCTCCAGGACGCTACCGGATCGAGTGGGGCGGCCAGTTCGAGCACATGGAGCGGGCCCGCGAGCGTCTCCTGCTCGTCGTCCCGATGGTGCTCGTGCTCATCTTCGGTCTGCTCTACGTCACCTACCGAGATCTGCGTGATTCGGTGTTGGTCTTCGCGGGCGTGCCCTTCGCGGCCGTCGGCGGTGTGACCGCGCTCTGGATCCGGGAGATGCCGCTCTCCATCTCGGCCGCCGTGGGATTCATCGCGCTCTCAGGAGTCGCCGTGCTCGGCGAGATGGTGCTCGTCTCGCACATCCGGCTGCTCCGAGCTCGTGGGTACAAGGTCGCGCAAGCCGTGGAGGAAGCGGCTCGTACGCGCCTGCGGCCCGTGCTCATGACGGCGCTGGTCGCGGCGTTCGGCTTCGTGCCGATGGCCCTCAGTACGGGAATGGGAGCCGAAGTCCAGCGACCGCTTGCGACCGTGGTCATCGGCGGTGTCGCGAGCAGCACGCTCCTCACTCTCCTCGTCCTGCCGGCGCTCTATCTCGTCTTCGGCTCGAGGCGCGTGCCGGAAGATGCCGCCGAAGAACCTCAAACGGGACCCGGTGGCGACGTTGTTCCGGAACTTAGGCTCGAACCCATCAACGTCTAGAAGGAGAACGAAACGGCATGAAGTTCAAGAGAAGTCCTTGTCACGCGATCTGCGCAGCACTCGTCGTCACCCTGGCATTCTCGTGTGGCGGGGAGTCGCCTCCCGCCAGCAGCCGAGAGGCTCAGCCCCAGGCGAAGCCCACGGCACCGCTCGTCCAAGAGGCGGAAATCGTCGACTGGTGCAAGGAGCACGTCGTCCCCGAATCCGTGTGCACGAGGTGCAACGCGTCCCTGATCCCGAAGTTCCAGGCGAAGGGAGACTGGTGCAAGGAACACGCCGTGCCGGAATCCCAGTGCATCGAGTGTCATCCCGAGCTCAAGGCAAAATTCGAGGCGATGGTTCCGAAGACGGCTGGCAAGTGAGCTTCGTTCCGACGGAGGTACATGAGTCTCACTTGTGACGACTGCGGCGAGACGAAGGACCTCGCGGGTGCGAGCAAGTCGTACCGGCGCGTCCTCGTCATCGTCGTGGCGTTGAACCTGGGGATGGGCCTGACGGAGATGACGGGAGGTTTCTTCGGGCTCTCTCAGGCGCTGAAGGCTGATGCGCTGGACTTTGTCGGAGACGGCCTGATCACGCTCCTTGGACTCCTCGCGATCTCGCGTGGCCAGCGATGGCGCGCCCGAGCCGCGTTTCTACAGGGAGTGTTCCTTGCGATCCTCGGTCTTGGGGTGATCGCAGCCGCCGTGTACCGCTTGGTCGAGCACGTTCAGCCGGAGGCTTCGATGATGGGTGCCCTCGGCTTCCTCGCCCTGGCTACGAACGTCGTGTGCGCCGTGCTGCTGGTCCCACATCGGAAGGGCGACGCGAACGCCCTGGCGGTGTGGCTCTTCAGCCGAAACGATGCGCTCGGCAACGCTGCGGTGATTCTTGCCGGAGGACTCGTGTACTGGAGCGGCACGGCTTGGCCCGACCTCGTGGCAGCGACGGTCATCGCGGTGCTGTTCCTGACCTCGGCGATCCAGATCCTGAGGGCCGCGAGCCGGGAGTTGCGGGAGCCCCAGCGGATAGTCGAGCGTTCGTAGCCCCCTCCATCCGTCGGCGCGCCATTCGTATCTCTGGGAGTCGTTGTCCTCGACACGAAACCCCCGATCGATCTCACGCCATCGGGTAGGCGGGCTCACGGCCGTGAGCCTGACCCTTGGCTTGCTGCACTTTTCTACGCACAAGTTCCAGGTGCCCCCCCGCGGATGGGCCCAGTTGCGCGGAGGTGCCCTGAAGGGCAACAATGCGTGCAAGGCCCATGAACACGAGCACGAGGAAACGCGGCAGGTCACGGCCTGGGTTCGCCCGGCAGATCCTCGCCTGCCTCCTGGCGGTGCTCTTTGCTATCCAGCCGAACGCACGGGCCTCGTCGGCCTGCTCGAGTGGAGAACCAGTCTCCGGCGGGGTGTGCTGTTGCTGCTCAGCCCCCACGAAAGTCCCGGCCACGAGTTGCTGCTCGACCGGGGCGCCGAGCCGAGACAGCTCGGGCGAGTCGATCCTGTCGCCTCTCAGCCGGTGCACTTGCGAAATGCAGGCTCCGGCACCTCTCTCGGCGCTACCTCGCGAATCTGGCCTGCGAGGTGCCGGGCGAGGAAGTGATAGCTGCTTCCATCGATGGATCGAGACAGGTGCGCTCGCATCGGCTTCGACTCCATTCCTCGGATGGTCTTCACCACCTGGCGCTGTCCACATCGCGCTCAACGACGGGTTTCATCCTTTCGGTGATCCGACTGCGGCTGTTCTCGCGCGTCGACCTCGGGAACTCCTGGACTTGATCTGCATCGCTCGCTGTTAGCCGCAGCGGCACACCGGCAGCGCTCCCTCTTGCGATAGGCGAGCGCTGGGAGCTCGCCATTCGGCGGCCCGCCTTGACCCGCGACGGGCGGTCGGGGTACGTCCGCCAGAGTGGATCCCCGCTCGCGTCGCGGCGGAAAGTACCCTCGACGGCCACGCGAGTTGAGATCGGCTCGGATGAACTCAGGCAGGCGCGAAGAGCGCTCGCGGTGTCAGGACTAGGACTCGAACCATCTACGAGGTTGACGTGTTTTCACTCCTTCGCCATCCCAGCGCTCGACGCCCCCGCCATCCGTGGCGAGCGTCACTCTCCTGTGCACTCATCGGCTGCGCGGCGATGATCGGGACCGTCGGTTGCCTTGGGACTCCCACGCCCTCGGAGCGGGCGGCCCGTTCCGACGTGGACGATGTCTCGAAGCGCTACCGCCCTGGGGACGCGAAGCCCGAGCTGCCGGACCTTACCACCGCGTCGCCCCTGGCCGACTACCTGCGGTTCGCGTTGCTGAACAGCCCACGCGTGGAAGCAGCGTACTTCGACTGGCTGGCGGCAGTCGAAGGCATCACGCCCGCCCGCTCGTTGCCCGACCCGAGGCTCACTTTCGAGAGCGACATCACCGACACGGTCATGTCGCTCATGCCTGGGCTCATGGTCGATCTGCCCGGTCCCGGAAAGCTTCGGGCGGCTGGCGATGTGATGGCGGCCGAGAGCCGCGTTGCCTACTTCGGCTTCGAACGCGAGATCTTGAGGACCGCGTTGTCCCTCAAGACGGCGTACTACAGGCTGCACTTCCTCGAGGAGACGATCCGAGTGGAGGGCGAGACGCTCCGGCTCCTCGCGGATCTCGAACAGCTCGCGCAACAGCAGAACGCTGCGGGGAGGGTGACGCTCCAGGATGTCCTCCGCGCACAGATCGCCCGCGACCAGGTCGAGACTCAGATCACGAACCTCAGGGATTCTCGAAGCGCGCTCGTTGCGGAGCTGAAGGCGGCACTCGGTCTCGGCCCGGGTGACGCGGATCCGCTGCTCCCGTCGACATTCGAGCCTTCCACTGGTGATCCGCGGCCCGAAGACTTGTGGTCCACGGCCCTCACCCGGAACCCGAGCCTTCGAGGTATGCAGGAGGACGTGCTCCGAGCCGAAGCGTCGCTGGGGCTCGCACGCAAGTCGGGCGTTCCCGACTTTTCTCTCGGCCTCGAGGTGGACGTCAAGGCGGATCCAACCATGTTCAGACCTTCGGCCGGTATGAGCCTACCCATCTGGCGCGACAAGATCGCTGCGGAGATCGCGGGCGCGCAGGCGAGCAAGCGTGCCGCGCAAGCCCGCCTCAACGCAGAACAGGTGCAGCTCGCGGCCGAGCTCGCCTCCATGCTCTTCATGTACCGCGAGTCCGTCCGCAACGACGCTCTGCTGCGGGACAAGCTCGTGCCCAAGGCTAAGCAGTCGCTCGACGCTGCGCGCGCGGGCTACGTGAACGGCCGCGCCGGCTTCCTCGACGTCATCGACGCCCAGCGAACTCTCCTGGAGTTCGAGCTCACGGGCATCGAGGCTCGCACCCAGCGCGAGCTGGCGCTCGCATCCCTGTCGCTGGCCATCGCCGGCGTTCCGCCCGCCGGTGCGCCCACCCTCGAAGGGGGCGCGAGCCGTCCCGAGGAGACACATCCATGAACCGGAATCGCATCCTCATCGCGCTGGTCGTCGTGGCCGCCGCCGCCGGCGGCTTCATGCTCGGGCGCTCGACTCACCGATCTGAGCCCGCCACGGCCGATGCAGCGGCTGCTCCGTCCACCGCGCAACAAGTCTACACGTGCTCGATGCACCCGCAGGTCCGCCTCGACCGCCCCGGGAAGTGCCCCATCTGCGAGATGCCCCTCATCCCCGCGAGTGCCGCGGAGACGGGATCGAGCGGAGAGCCCATGCTCCAACTCTCCGACCACGCGCTCGCGATGGCGTCCGTGGAAACGATGCCGGTGACCCGGAAGGAGCTTTCACGGGAGCTGCGAGCGGTCGGCAAGATCCAGTACAATGAGTCCTCGCTCGCGACGGTCACTGCGCGAGTCGATGGCTACGCCGAACGCCTGTTCGTGAACTTCACTGGCGTGGAGATCAAGGCCGGTGATCACCTGGCGGAGGTCTACAGCCCCGATCTGATCGTCGCCCAGCAGGAGCTGTTGATCGCGCTCCAAGGCGGTGCGGCCGGCGAGCGCGGACCGCTGGTCGAGACGGCCAAGCTCAAGTTGAGGCGCTGGGGCCTCACGGAGGAGCAGGTCGCCGCGTTGGTCGAGAAGAAGCAGATCGCCGACCGCGTCACGCTGTACTCGCCCATCCAGGGCACGGTCATCGAGAAGTCGATCTTCGAGAACAGCGCCTTCAAGGCTGGCGACGCGCTCTATCGAGTTGCCAACCTCGACACCGTGTGGGTGTACCTCGACATCTACGAGTACGACCTGGCGTGGGTTCGCTACGGGCAGCGCGTCGACCTGGTCGCCGAAGCCATCCCCGGGCGCTCATTCGAGGGGCTGGTCACCTTCGTACAGCCAATCGTGAACGAAGAGACGCGCACCGTCCGGGTGCCAGTCCACGTGGAGAACAAGGACCACACGCTGAAGCCGGGCATGTTCGTGAGCGCGGTGGTCCGCTCAGCCCTGGCAAGCGATGGGCGCGCCGCGCCCACGGGCGTCGAGGGCAAGTTCTCTTGCCCGATGCACCCACAGGTGCTGCGTGACGAGGCGGGCAAGTGTCCGTTCTGCGAAATGCGCCTCGAGCAGATCCCCGGGCTGGAACCGGCCGCGCTCGACCATTCGGCCCACACCTCACAGACTCCAGCCGCGGAGGAATATGCGTGCCCGATGAAATGCGAGGGCGCGAAGACATATGCGGCTCCAGGCAACTGTCCGGTCTGCAACATGAAGCTCGAGCTCGTGGTGCCACCGGCACCTGCCGGTCCCGGGTTACTCTCCGTGCCGGTGACCGCCGTGCTCGACAGCGGGACGCGCCGGCTCGTCTACGTCGAGAAGGCCCGCGGGTTGTTCGAGCCGCGAGAAGTCGTCCTGGGCCCGCGCACAGGAGCGTTCTTCCCAGTGCTCCAAGGGCTCGCCGACGGCGAGCACGTTGTGACCCGTGGCGGCTTCCTGATCGACAGCCAGTTCCAGATCACCGGGCACCCGAGCTTGTTCTACCCCGGTGGCCTCATGGGCGGCTCGACTGGCCATCAGCACGGTGGGTCGACCTCGCCCGCCTCGCAGGAGCCATCGCAGAGTCCCACGACTCCTCCCAGCGGCGCCAGTCAACACAAGCACTGAGGGCGAGGATCCACAATGGTCAACGCCATCATCCGCTGGTGCCTCAGGAACCCCTTCCTGATGGTGCTCATCGTGGCCGGGCTGTGCGGGGGAGGCTACTTCGCCATCGTGCGCTCGCCGGTGGATGCGATCCCCGACATCGGTGAAAAGCAGGTCATCGTCTACGCCGATTGGCCGGGACGCAGTCCGCAGGACGTCGACGACCAGGTCACGTTCCCGCTCACGACGAGCCTGACGGGCACGCCCGGCGTGAAGGCCATCCGCTCGATGTCGGGCTTTGGCTTCTCGATGGTCTTCGTCATCTTCAAGGACGACATCGACTACTACTGGGCGCGCTCACGCGTGCTGGAGCGGATGAACGTCGCTCAGCAGCGGCTGCCGCAGGGCGTCATGCCCGTGCTCGGGCCCGATGCCACGGCCCTGGGCCAGATCTACTGGTACACGGTCGAGGGCGAGGGCTTCGACCTGGCCGAGCTGCGCTCGATCCAGGACTGGTACGTGCGCTACCAGCTCAACTCGGTCGAGGGCGTGAGCGAGGTCGCGAGCGTCGGCGGCTTCGTCAAGCAGTACCAGATCGACATCCACCCCGACAAGCTCCGCGCCCACCGCGTCACGCTCATGGACGTGTACGAGGCCGTGAGCAAGAGCAACATCGACGTCGGGGCCAAAGTCGTCGAGAACAACGGCGTCGAGTTCTTCATCCGCGGCGTCGGCTTCATCAAGACCCTCGAAGACCTCGAGCGCGTCGTGATCCGCGAGCAGGGCGGCACGCCGCTCACGCTGCGCAACGTCGCAACGGTGCAATTCGGCCCCGACTTCCGGCGCGGTGCCCTGGACAAAGCCGGCGTCGAGGCCGTCGGCGGCGTGGTGCTCATGCGCTACGGCGAGAACCCGCGCGCGGTGATGGAGAGGGTCAAGAGCAAGATCACCCAGCTCGAGCTCGGACTGCCGAGCAAGACT
>Ga0315912_10000339_pt1 | contig 94417 bp, 92 predicted proteins | sample VfabasoilMG_FD_204469 | JGI IMG/M metagenome (GOLD analysis project Ga0315912, IMG submission 204469) | Garden soil microbial communities collected in Santa Monica, California, United States - V. faba soil | ecosystem: Environmental > Terrestrial > Soil > Garden | place: USA: California... | reverse complement strand
CAAACGCATTCCACGGTGAATGGAATTATACCATCCACCCAAGCTCGACGATCAGGTAATTTTGCGGCAGGCCCTAACGGGTCAGCATTGAAAGCCGTACCCGCGGAGACCCATTTTCCAATGGAGTGCGGGACGAGAACTGGCCACTGACGTCGATGCCGTTGAGCGATCGGCTCATGTTGAGGATAGGCGTTGGGAGGTTGATGGGTTTGTTGATTCCATGGGTGGAGGTTTTTGCGGTGGGCGGACCAGCGTCATTCGCTCCTCGAAAAATCGCCGCTCCCCGTCGTTGCGAGCGTCACCGTGCCATCCCGAGCCGTGATCCAGCTGCTCGCGCAAAAGCTTGACGAAGCTTCGTGAAGGTGCAAAGGCAATCGCCCCAGCATACGAGATCGCGATCCGTTCGATCAGATGCGTCAACCTTGGGTGCCGTCGGACATCGGATTGTCAGGTGGGAAACGCGTCGCTGCAAGTCCAACGAGCAAGACCTGGAATCGGTCGCCACACTGCTCGACGCTGCGTCGTGTCCTGGATCGCAGCAATGAGCGCCAGCGCCGACCGGCCGATCTCGACCGATTCGGGGTCTTCAGCGTGCGCGATGACGGACAGCACCGCGAGCTCGGGCATGGCGTCGGCCTGGCCTTCCTCGGTCACCACAGGCACCTCCGAGGGTCCGATCGCTCGCGGAACGATCCACGAGCCTCCGAAGCCATCGAGGTCGATCGGTTTGGCGCACCTCCGGGCGACGTTGGGATCCATCGTGACGACGACGAGCAGCACCGGGCAACGCAGACGCGCTCGGAGTTCGCACACGTACGCCGGCCACGAGTAGAGCTTGCGGTCCTTCCACTCGAGCTGGACCTCGAAGATCACCGCACGCTCGAGCTCGCCCCCCTCTCCTCGCAGCTCGATCACCGCGTCCGCTCGAAACTCCGCCGGATCGATGTCGGCGAAGTTCTCGGGACCCGCCAAGAGCGAGGGCTTGCCGTGGATCTCGAGCCCGAGGACGGCGCGCAGGAGCTGCTCGGCCAACGAAGGCTGCTCACGGAGGAGCTTGACGAGGCTTTCGTGAAGGTGCGAGGGCATCGAGAATGCGCCATCCTGCCACGAGTTCCCGGGCGAAGGCGTGCCAGGATCGCTCTCCGAGATTACGCTCCTGACGAGATCGACGTCTACAAGCCAACCGCAAAGGCCCGAAGCAGACTGGAGCACGAAGCTGTGCCACGCATTTATCGAACCGATTACACCGTTGCAGCTCACTTTCATCTTTCCCTCAACTTCCTCGGAAGCGCGTCGGGACGCTATCCACTCCCTCCTCGGTCCGACTTCTGGCCCACCACGGACATACGAACCTTCGAAGTTGAAATCAACGCGCCGCAAGGCACCAAGTCATGTGACCTGATTCTGCATCTCGTGTTTGAGGAGTTCGCTTCGGATGGGGCTTTCAACGAAGTTTCAAACACGTCTCAATGGGAGGAAATCCGCAGTTGCGGGTTTTTGCAGTTTCCTAAGTCAGCGACTGAGATCTTCATGCCAAGAACGCTTAGTGTCGTTGAAAGTTGCTGGAAGCTCCTATCCCCTTTTGTCGCTCGACTGGCGACATGGACGCAATCTCCAAAAATCTACGACGCTTTCTGGACCGCAGTTTCCGAGCATCACGGATATGCCATCGTCCAAGTAGAATCCCAAACCTTCACCTTCAAGCCCCTCGCACACTACTCGGACTTCGAAGCACACCCACTCAGGCTCTCGTCCGAGACTTGTCGCATCACAGCAAATGCACCGTTTATGGTGTACGAACAGAGCATCATGCATGCGGATTCCTGTAATGCACGAAGCGACATGAACTCCGCCCTAATACACCTAACAATGGCACTGGAGACTGCAGCCTACGGTTTCGCAGATCGGCTTGCCGCGGTTCCGTATGGAACGATCGCGGACAACAAGGAGTTCGCGTTCAACCCAACCAAGTATTTCACTGGCCAGTCTGAACGCGGAACCCCTCACAAGAATCTGCCACCAGGACTCGCAGCCTATATTCGTACGAACGCCCCTCTTGACGCCCAGACCCTTGAGTCTTTGAAGAACCTTTGGGAAACTCGCCATAACATCGTGCACCGCAACCTTGCCCTGATTGTTCCCTCACGCCCGGAGCTTCCTGCGCCAACGCGAGCTGACTACAATTCGTTCCGGTCCTCCGTGTGCAAGGCGATCTCCTGGATGGGGCTGGCCCCTATCGGATAGCGCTATCGGTGAGCTCGCGCTGACATTCCCCGTGATCGACCAGAACCGGGATCTGGGCCCTGCGCTGCACGCTGCACCAGTTCGATGAGAGAACAACGCCGCTTTTCGATATATGCAGGGATGTGGCGCGCCAGCGCGCCAGCAAACGAAACCAATGACGCGAAAGGCCTGCCCATCCACCGATGGGCGGCGGCCCAAAATGGGAGTCCGCCCCGTGAACCTACTCTTGGAGCGCTCGCGTGATCTCAGATTCCCCTTTCGGACCGCTCCCGCATGTGTCCGAAATCGGAACCGATGCGGACCTCGACGTCATTCGTTCCTTGAAAAATCGCCGTTCCCAGTCGTTGTGAGAGTCACTGTGCCATCCCGAGCCGTGATCCAAAGGCGATCGCCTGTCACAGTCTCGTCCCAATTGTCATTCTCCTGCTGCCTGCATCCGCGTTCCGCGTCAAAGGCGACCACGGCCACCGAGCCGGTTCCACCGGTTGCTTGAGCGATCCGCTCGACGGTCGATTTCCGCGGGTGACAGTAGGTCCTGTTCGTCCCCTCCCCGCGCCGCCCACAGGAGATCACGGCGTAGTCGGGTTTGATTTTCGTGATGAACTTGATGGAGCTCGACGTGTCGCTGCCATGATGGCCCACTTGAAGCAAGTCTATATCTTCGACGCTCCAAGCATTCTCCGCTTTGAGCTCACCGTCACCCGTGAACAAAATGGTCGAGTTGCAGTAAGTAACGAGCAACCCAATCGAGCAGTCGTTGGGGTGTTCCTCGCACGAGGTAGACCACGTGTCAGGAACCACGGCTGCGAGTTGAACGTCATCGCTGGTGCTCAACGGGATCGCCGTCTTCCCGGGCTTGACCTCCGACAGCGTTGCCCCGGCCGCCTTCGCGGCCTTGCGGGCGCGTTGAACCCCGGGCTTGTCGAGCGATTGCCCATTGTCCACGTAGTGCACGATCTTGACCCCTCTGGCGATGCCCGGCAGCCCACCATGGTGATCCGAGTGCTGGTGTGTGATCCAAACGAGATCGATGTCATCGCCATCCAGGTCGTGTTCAAGTCCGTTGACGACCCGCTCATGCCACGACCGGCAAGCGGCACCGCATCCCGCGCGCGCCGGATCTTCGCCCGCATCAATGAGGATCCGTTGGCCGTCGGGAAGCGTGACGAGCGAGGCCAATGCCTGCCCCGCGTCGTAGAAGGTCACCGTGAGGGGTTCCCCACTGCACGAAGCTTTGACTCTCGGAGCCGGTTCCTCGGCGGTCGCCGCCTCTTCGGGAGTCTCCACGACTTCCTCCCCGCCGCGTGGTCCAGACGATACAGGTGGACTCGGAGCGTCTTCGGGCGACCGCGTCGTTGATGGTGCGGCCTGACACGAGCAAAGGATGAACACACCGAAGAGCACCGAACGAGAGGAGGTTGGCATGGCCCGAGGCTACTGCTTGCGCCAATCCACTTCGAGAACGTGCTCAAGATGTTAGATCGAGAAGGCGCGTTTCCGTCCTTCGCGAACGCTACTCAGAGAAAACGACTTGAGCTGAAATACGGTGGCCCGGCGTGCCAGCTCAGGAATGAGACAACAGTGCCGAATGCGAGCTTGCGTGACATCGTACGACGCATCGGTCCCCCGAGAGCGACGACAGACGCCCTCTCTACGTCAGGCCCAGATGGATCGGCGAGGACTTGGAAAATTCCTCGTGGTCGCTCGTGCTGTACCGAGCGCCCATGGAACCGTAACCCGTTACCCAAGACCAAGATCGTCAACTTGCGCGATCTCGATCGCGCGCAGCAGCCTTCGCTCCACGCTTACCGTCGCTTTCGGCCCGTGGGCCGGCCGGCTATCTCGACTGAGCGTTTCGTCGATCCTCGCGCTCCTCCCAAAGCCATCGCGGGTCCTTGCGCGGAAATGTGTATGTCTCCGAATAACGCGTTTGCGCGGTGCGTTCGCGAGGGAGTCCCTCGGTCCGTCCTCTTCACACCGTCGCCTTTCGCTTGCTTGCCATTCTCGCATCGAACTCATGAAGCAACACGGATTCTGTCGGCTGGACTTCAAACGCAAGCCCGTCTACGATTACGCCTGCCTGGAGGTTCGATGACCGACCCGACGAGCCGCACGTTCACGGTGACGATCGATCTTCAAGTGTACCGTCTAGCTGCGATCAAAAAGGCCGGATATCGCGTTGCTGACCGTTGCACCGTGGTCCTCGGTGTCATCGACGGAAATACAGTACCAGTTTCCTTTCACATTCGCCCGGGTGTCAGTGAGAGCGCATCGAAGGAAATCGTGCGTCTCTTCTTTGAAGAACTTCTCGATCAAGAGTTACGTGAGCAAGTGGGAGCTGAAACTGATGCCGTTCGTGCACTCATCCTCGCGCACGCATTCTCCAAATGTGATCTGATTCGACGGGAATGATTGGCTGTGCTTGCTTCATTGTTCCACGATCCATCCCACTTTGCTCCGGAGGGGAAGTATCAGCTTCTGCCGTTCCATTTCGTGCGTCTCGAGGCAGACCGTTACATCCTGACGAACCTCGTCGGTGAATACACCGTACTCGAACGAAGCGACCTAGCCGCCTTCATTGCGAAAGAGCTATCACCTGGAGACGCGGTGTATCGAACGCTCAAAGCGCGTCACTTCCTGTTCGACAATGACAACCGGGTTGCCCTCGATCTTTTGGCCCTTAAGTACCGCACAAGAACGGCGCGTCTGGCCGATCTCACCGGCCTCCATATTTTTGTCGTGACGCTTCGGTGCGATCATTCCTGCCACTATTGTCAGGTGTCCCGCCAGATGGAAGATCGCACCCAATATGACATGCGGAACGAACACGCGGACCTGGCCGTCGATTTTGCGTTCTCCAGCCCCTCCCCTACCCTCAAGCTGGAGTTTCAGGGCGGTGAGCCGCTGCTCAACTTTGAGCTCATTCGTCGAATCGTGGAGCGAGCCAAGGCGAAGAATCGTGAATATGGCAAGGACCTTCAGTTCGTCATCGCGTCAAACCTGACGCACCTGAATCGCGAAGTCCTGGATTTCTGCAAGTTGCATCGCATGGCCTTTTCGACGTCGCTGGATGGTCCGGAGGACCTTCACAATACTCACCGAACGTTGCATCGGAAGAACAGTCATCAGGCGACCATCGAGGGCATCCAGCAAATCGTGGATCACCTGGGTCCACACTCGATTTCTGCGCTCATGACCACCTCGCAGGCGAGCCTGCCCCGTGTACGTGACATCGTCGATGAGTACGTGCAACGAGGATTCCATTCTATCTTCTTGCGAGGGATAAGCCCTTATGGGTTCGCCTCACGCAGCATCTTGGCCAAACAATATTCACCGGACGACTGGATCCGATTCTATATTCAAGGGCTTGACTACATCTTGGAGTTGAATCGTTCCGGCTACCCCATGCGGGAGGAGTTTGCCTCGATCCTTCTTCAAAAAATGTTTTGTCACGGAGGAACAGGATACGTCGACCTCCAATCACCAGCGGGCCTCGCAATCGCGGGAATCGTCTATAACTACGACGGCTCGATTTATGCTTCGGACGAAGGCCGCATGCTCGCTGAGATGGGGGATCAAAGGTTTCGCATCGGAGATCTCATGAACGACACGTTCGAATCTGCCATGAACCATGAGGGGTTGTTCTCGATCCTACAAGATACGATGACCGAAAGCATGCCGATGTGCAGCGACTGCGCCTTCCAGCCCTGGTGTGGGGCGGACCCCACGTTTCACCATGCAACCCTCGGTGACTATGTCGGACACAAAGCGTTCAGCACCTTTTGCCGCAAGCAGATGGCGATTTTTCGATATCTCATTCACCTCATCGAGGACGTGCCTACCGCACGGGAAGTCCTCCTCGGTTGGGTATAGCGATCATGCCCCTCAAACTTCATGGGCGCAGCCTCGATGCAGTGTCGGTGACATCGGAGGCACCTTTCATCGCGCGATTGTGCAGGATTCCGCAACTTCCGTCGCCCGCGCGAAGTACCGAGGTCTTGCTCGTCGAAAGTGCGAAGGTCCCTCTTCCGAGTGGTTTTCGGGCCTATTTCTTGCGGTATTCCGGTGCTTGGGTCTCTGAGACACGAGATGTATATCGGCTCGGCGACGAGTTCGCGTATCTCGACCATGGAGATATCGTTCGCATCGAACCGCAGCGAGGCTCGTTAGCGGTCCTGTACCGACGTGCGTCACGTTCGAATACTCTCCTGGTGACGGAGCGTTGCGATAACTATTGCACGATGTGCTCTCAGCCACCCAAGCAACGCGACGAGACGGGCTGGCTCGAAGAATTGCAGCACGTCATCTCGCTGATGTCTCCCGAAACCCGCGAAATCGGAATCACCGGCGGTGAACCCGGCCTTCTTGGTCAACGATTGATCGATCTCGTCGACCGGATTCGATGTTTTTTGCCGCGCACGGCCGTTCATATTCTGTCCAATGGTCGCAGCTTTGCGGATGCAGACCTAGCACGCGCCATGGCGAAATTGGCCCATCCGGACTTGATGATCGGCATCCCGCTCTATTCCGATCTTTCCGAGATTCATGATTTCGTGGTCCAAGCGCGAGGCGCCTACGACCAGACGATTCGCGGAATCTTGAATCTCAAGCGCCATGGTATTCGCGTCGAGCTACGGTTTGTCGTCCATCGTGATACCTACCGGCGGTTGCCCGACTTTGCCCGGTTCGTGGTTCGGAACCTATTGTTCTTGGATCACGTGGCGTTGATGGGATTGGAACACATAGGCTTTGCACGTGCCAACCTCGATGCACTTTGGATCGATCCTCTAGATTATCAGGCCGAGCTGACCGAAGCTGTGGAAATTTTTCATCACGCGGGCATGGCGGTGTCAATCTATAATCATCAGCTATGCGTCCTCCCTGTGAAACTTTGGGCGTTCGCGCAGTCGGCGATATCGGATTGGAAGAACGTATATACCGAAGAGTGCACGCGATGCGCCGTGCGCTACGAATGTGGAGGATTTTTTGCTTCGTCGGTGAATCGGCCTAGCCGCGGGATCTCAGCGGTTGCGGAGAAAGGTAACGACGTCGCTCCAAATCCGTTGGTCGTGAGGTCGATCCATGGCGAGAGGTAGGCTCCTTTCCGTCGGCGCTGCGATCTTGGCAGCGCTCGTGAGCGCGGCCTCGTCGGGTTTACTCGTCGCAGAAGCAGCCGTGCTAGCCGCTCGAAGGCAAGATGACGAGGAGGAGTCGTTGCCTCTGCTCTTGCTCGAGGCTCAACGTCCGAGCGCATCTCTGGTTGCCCATCGATCGCATTCGTCTCATCGGTCACATTCTTCCCATCGGTCACATAGCAGCCATTACTCAGGGCAAGGCGGCAGGAATGTGCCGTCTTGGCCGTCCACGCCACCCGCTGCGCCCGACCCGTCGTTTCCAGACGAACCTCGTTCTCCCCCACCCTCCGAGGAGCGGCCTGAGCCACCCGCGAAACCTGCGAGGGTCGCGTTTGTAGCCATTCCTGGCGGGACGATTTTCGTCGATGACAAGGAAGTCGGAAAGGACCTCACCAAGGTCATGAAACTTTCGGCTGGGCTCCATGACGTGCGTGTCGAGAATCGGTTTCTCGGAGCGCATAACACGACGATTCTCGTCTCTGCTGGACAAACCGGGGTCATTAGTATTGATTGGTGAGGCGATAAAATATGACGTTACAGCTTTTCGATCCGGATCGGAGTGTTCGCCAAGCCACCAAGGTACCAACGCAGAACCTCGCAGAGACCGTTCGTCGCTTTGTGTCGAGGTTGCATTACGGCCAACGCAAATGGGGCCAACGCGATACGGGGGTGGCTTCGGTCGCGGCAATCGCCGTCTCGTTCGCGGTCGCGTGTCATACAGGTTCCACACCCGCTGCAGCACCCGGGGGAAGTCAAACAATCGACGTCGTGGACGCGGCCCTTGGGGTGAGCCCAAAGAGCGGTAGCGAATTAGCACTCGAGGCCGAACGAAGACTGCGCCAGGACAGGATCGCATTCATTCGGGGGTTGGTCGATGCGAATGACGTAGAATCGGCGATCGATGCGCTCGAACGATGGTATCCCGATACGTGGAAGCTCGATCCTGAACTCGCGGAGGAACGGGCTCGGGCCGAAGATCGGGCTGCGGCCCTCTGCAGCACCTTGCCTTGCCGACTCGCAGCCACAGAGGCTGCCTTTGAGTCCAGATCGTCCTTTGCGCGCATCAATGCAAAGAAACTTGCGCGACAACAACTTGTGGAAACTATTGATCGGCGCGAACAGGATCGAGCTGACCTTCTTTCTTATATCGATCGGCTCAATCAACTCGAAGCGATCGCCACCGAAACCACAGTTTATTTCGCAGAGGACCTCGAGTTGGCTCTCAAAGCTAGCGAGGCGACGAAATGGTCACGTGCAAGACGCCAAGAAATCCCCCTCATCGGTGCGACGGTCGATGTTGCTGGCGCGCTCTTGGGCCGCCTCGATGACAAGGGACCGGGTGTATCCGTTACGGACCTGGAAGGGATTCTGATCTTTGTGTTGTTCGACGGGAACGGCCGCTGCAAAGGTCTCTACGTTGTCGGAGGTGCCCAAAAAAGGCGCCTAATCGGAACCAACGCGTGGCCAGCCGATCGCATTGTGTCCCAAGCCGTTGGACATCCCGTAGATCTCCGACGACCCGCGAAGGCAGGCGAGATTGCCTCGCGCTGGCGAGAGGGGGCTACGCTCATTGTGGCACGATGGCGCGAGGAAGGACCCGTCGAACTCCGAATTGGCGACGCGAAGCCTTGACCCTTCATGACCTAGCTGAATGCGACTTGGCTCTACCGGCGATCACGGCCCTGACCTCCGCGGCCACGAACGCGTTTCCCCTATCCGGTCTGCCTGCGTGGGAACACGATATCACGATATCCGCCGACTGCTCGGAAAGCCAAATGGTGGCAAGGGACCTTGTCCAAGCGTCGAAGCTTGAGACTCGTGGTCGCGGACGAAACGAACTCGTCGAAGACGCGTGTGTTAATGGAAGTTGCGCTGGGTCATGCCGTCGACGTGGAATCGGAGGTCCGGGTCCCACAGCGAATCGGCGATCAAATGCACCACGCCGTCTTGTGCCTGCACGTGTCCGCGGACCCCCAGCAGGATGGCCGTCTTCGCGATGATCCAATTCGCCTCGAACACTTGCCGCCACACGACGACGTTCACAAACCCCGTTTCGTCCTCCAGCGTGTAGAAGGTCACGCCTCCCGCCGTACCGGGACGCTGGCGACAAATGACCATCCCCACGTAGTCGGTACGACGACCGTTCTTGCTCCGACTGACTTCCTCGGCGGTCGGGAGTTTGCGTCGCCGCAACTCGTCTCGAAGGTTCTCGAGCGGATGCCCGCGCGTGCTGTGCATGCTCGTGCGGTAGTCCCACAAGACGGCCTCCCCGGGGCTGAGACGGGAAAATGTCGGCTGCTCGTTCGAGGGTGCAATATCTCGGGGCAGGTCGAGTGCATCGTCCAGCTTGGCCGCGACACCCCGTAGTGCCCAGATCGCATCGCGACGATCGATCCCCGTTTCGGCGAAGCCCCCAGCTTCGGCGAGTCTTTGAAGGAGGTTTCGGGAAATTCGCGTGCGCTTGACGAAATCCTCAGCGCCGGCGAAAGGACCCTGTGCGAGCTCGCGTTCGATCGCTTCCCGCTGCTGCTGACCGAAGCCCGCCACGAAGCGATACCCCATCCGGACAGCCAACGGCGACCGCGGTTGTCCCGTGCGTTCGAGGGTGCAGTCCCACGCACTTTGGAAGATGTCGATCGGCCGGACCTCCACCGCGTGGCGTTTCGCATCCTCGACGATCGTCGCTGCCGAGTAGAAGCCCATGGGCAACGCATTGAGGAGCCCGCAGCAGAACACGGCGGGGTGATGACAACGCAGCCAGGCCGTCGCGTACGCGATGAGAGCGAACGAAGCGGCATGGCTTTCCGGAAATCCGTACTCACCAAATCCGCGGATCTGCGAGAACACCCGTTCGGCGAATTCGGGCTCCACGCCATTGGCGATCATCCGGACGACGATGCGGTCGCGATGCTGCTCGATCTTGCCTGCCGATTTCCAGGCCGCCATGTCGCGGCGGAGCTGATCGGCCTCACCGGGCGTGTAGTCGGCGACGAGGATGGCAAGCTTCATCACCTGCTCTTGGAAGATCGGCACACCGAGCGTTTTGCTCAACGCGCGTTTGAGCGCAGGATGCGGAAAGTCGACGACCTCTTTCCCACTTCGACGCCGCAGGTAGGGGTGCACCATGTCTCCCTGAATAGGGCCGGGGCGAACGATCGCGACTTCGATGACGAGGTCGTAGAACGTTCGGGGCTGGAGGCGAGGAAGCATCGCCATTTGGGCGCGGCTTTCGATCTGGAAGACGCCGACCGTGTCGCCGCGCGAGATCATGGCGTACGTCACGGGATCCTCGGCGGGAATGCTGGCCATGGTCAGATCGGCTTCCCCGTGCTCCCGTAGCAGGTCGAGGCAACCGCGGATCATCGACATCGCCCCGAGCCCAAGGAGGTCGACCTTGAAGAGACCGAGGTCCTCCACATCGTACTTGTCCCATTGAATGACCGTGCGCTCTTCCATGGTCGCCGGCTCGATCGGCACGAGGGTGTCGACCGGCTCCGCCCCAAGAAGAAAGCCGCCGGGATGGATCGAGAGATGGCGGGGAAAGTCGATGATCTCGTGGCAGAGGCGAATCAAATGTGCATGGATTGGAACTTCGGGATCGAGACCGCACGTCCTCAGCAGCTCGCCGGAAAAACCCGAGTCATACATGCCGAGCAGCTTGGCGACGCGTTCGAGCGCGGTTTGGGGAATGCCCAACGCTTTTCCGACGTCGCGAATGGCCGAGCGCGCACGATAGCGAACGAAGTTGGCGACCATGGCCGCATAGCGTCGGCCATACCGCTGATACACCCATTGGATGACCGTCTCTCGACGTTGGTGCTCGATGTCGAGATCGATGTCGGGAGGCTCGGCGCGTTCGCGACTGAGAAATCGTTCGAACAGCAGATCCATTCGCACGGGATCGATCGCGGTGATGCCGAGGCAATAGCAAACCGCACTGTTCGCTGCGCTGCCGCGTCCCTGACACAAGATCCCCTCCCGGCGACAGAACTGGACGACCTCCCACATCGTCAGGAAGTAGCCGCCGTAGTCGAGTTCATGGATGAGCGCGAGCTCACGATCGACTTGTGCTTTCACGTCGGTCGGGAACGAACCGTAATAGCGCTCCCGGGCACCTTCGTAGGTCTTCTCGCGCAACCAATCCATTTCCAGGATCCCATCCGGGATGCGTTCTGCCGGATAGCGGTAGCGCAAAGCATCGAGCGAGAACGTGCACCGGTCCGCGACTTCGAGCGTGCGAGCGAGTGCACCGAGATCGTCGGCAAAGAGCTCTCGCATGGCCTGCGGTGTCTTGAGGTCGTGCTCGGCGTTGCCGCGAATGCTCGTGCCTGCGGAGGCAAGGATCTTGCCTTCGCGAATACAGACGAGCACATCCTGCAAGGGTCGTCGGGTGGGGTGATGATAGAGGACCTCGACCGCAGCGACGGTCGGGACTCGCAGGTCGGCCGCATTGGCCAACAATCGCAGCTCGTTGGGAAGGTCATTCACCGAGCGGTGCCGGGCAATGAGCGCATACAAGCGGTCCGCGAACGCCTCGCGCAGTGCGGGCAAGAGATTCGCCCCCGGACACAGCACGAGGACGTCGGGACCGATCGTCGCGAGCTCGTCGAGCAGTACGAGCGAAGATCCCTTCTCGCAACGCGCACGGCCGAGGGAGAGGAGACGGCACAAACCCCCATAGCCCTCGCGGGTCTGCGCGAGCACGATGACGTGCTCCGTGGGCGCTGCTCTCGAGTCGGCGTCGGCGGGTCCCGAGAGACCTGGGGACTGCACCGTGACCTGGGCTCCGTAAATCATCCGCAGCCCGAGCGTTCGCGCCTGCACATGGGCGCGGACGATGCCGTAGACCCCGTCACGGTCGGTGAGGGCCAACGCCGGCAGACCGAGCGCGTGTGCTCGCTCGACCAACTCCCCTGGATGACTTGCCCCCTCGAGGAAGGAAAAGTTGCTCTTGTTCCAGAGCGGGACGTAGGTCGTCATACGGTCGGTCGAGACTACTGATCTTCGGTTCAGGATCAAGTAAGCTCTTTCGTCCAAAATGGGACGCTCGTATTCCACCCCCCTTTTCGACCACGGTCCCCTTCCCCACACCGGCCATCCCGCTCGGGGTCGTCTTCGATCGCGAGGCCACGTTTCCGAAACGCTCTTCTTTCGAGTGCCTTCAGCCACCGCGATGGTTGTCGTTTTCGTACTTGTAACGGGACCGGAGATCGGGGTCCGCCTTGAGGCTACGAGAGCCGAAAGTCAGCAGACCTTTCTTCATTTCACCATTGCATCGACACCAGCTCTGCAACTGCAGCCCCTTTTTGCCTGAACGACATGTCCTTCTTCATTCTATGAAACCGCGAATGGAGTGATGCTCCCCGTTGGCCGGAGCTTTACGCCCCGTTCAACTCCGTTGAAGCAATCGCGATGAGTCGTAGAATCCGAAGTGGATGGGCAGTCGCCGCTGGCGTAATCTTCCCCAACGTGAATCACACTTTCGAAGATCTGATCGGCCGCATGACCGTGGGCGAACTTTGCAAGACCGCCGGCGTTTCTGTGGAAGATCTGGCCGCGTTCTGCGTGAACGGTTCGCCCGCACGGACCCAACAGAATCACAGCACCAAGAACATCCGACGAGAAACCATCGAGCCGAACCAACGGACATCGTCCAACCCGACACGTTCGGCGGCGCGCTCCGTGAGGAAAACCCAGACCGACGACGACGCGATTCTTGCCTTCCTGAACCAGAGTCGTCGCGAGATGTCGCAGCAGGAGATCCACACGGCAACGGGACGATCGCTCCTCCAGGTCCGAGCCGCACTCAAACGGCTGGTCGACGCAGGCTCCGTCGGAGCTGAGGGCCAAACCGTGCGACGAAGATTCCGGGCACTGTCGCAGTCTCAGCTCCGTCGATGAAATGACGCTCGCGATCGGGTCGCCGAGCGTCACCAAAAGAACACTCAGCACGGGCGGTTCGCGATCCCCCCGCGCGAGCCATCCCGCGAGCCTCGCATTGCGGAGCGTCGTAATCTCTTCAATCACCTGAGGGGACACGATGTGCGGACGAGGTGTGCGGCCGGACGGCGCAAAGGTAGCCGAGGCGATCAAAGCGGAGCTCGTCGACGACGAACTGCGAGACCTACCGATGCGCTACAACCTCGCTCCCACGGATCCGGTTGGAGTGATCTGGTCCGACTCCAGTCGGCGGCGTCTCTCGGTTGCGCGCTGGGGCGTACCGCGGCGCCGCGGCGGCATCGCGATCAATGCTCGCGACGATCGCTTGCGTAGCGGCATTTGGGTGCGGTTGCTTCGCTCGAGCCGAGCCGTAATCCCCCTGTGCGGCTTCTACGAGTGGGAGGGCCCCCAGCGGCAGCCCTGGTACTTTCGGCGAAGTGACGACGGTCTCATGCTGATGGCAGGACTCATCCTCGACGACCCGACGGGGCGGCACGTCGCGATCGTGACCACGACCCCATCGGGGGACATCGGCGGAATCCATGACCGCATGCCGGCGATCCTCGAACCCAACATGGTCGACCCGTGGCTGCGGAGCGAAGAGCTGGCCATGGTGCTCGACTTCGTTAGGCCAACACCCGAAGGCACCCTGCGACGGCACGCCGTCTCGCGAGCCGTCGGCAACGTGCGTAACGACGGACCCGAGCTCATTGAGCCGCTGGCGGAATCACCGACGCAGCGCGAGCTGTTCTGATGAGGAACAGGACATCCGGTCGGGTCGGGGATCCCGCACTCCAACTTGCGAGGCTATTAACGTGATGGCCCGCCTGCTGGAGCCGCTCATGGTTGTTCACATGAACCTCACGACACAACCGACCTTCATTGGTCGCCGCTTCAGTAGTGGACAAGTCTCCGTCGGCTATTCGAAAGAAGCAGACGAATGTACGAAGGAAGTCATCCATGACACCCTCAAAGCGATCAAGGATGACAACAAACGCCTTTTGGGCGAGCTGGTGATGTACTACCCCGACATTGTCCTGCACCAGCCGGAAATGCACGAATACCTCGACAGGTTGGTCAAATCCGATTCTGCCGCCGTTTGCCGGATCCTCGACATTGATGGACGGGGCGCCGGTCGACGCCCACAGAATCAACTTTATCTCGTGTCATTCGTTGAGGAATTGATCCAAGCACAGGGAACCAGCGCGGCCAAGGCTGCTGAAGCAACGGAAAAACGCCTTCGCAACAAGAAGGGATATGACACCGTGGACAGCCGGAGGCTGCGCACCCTGCACAGCAAGTTGCAGCACCACCTGCACCGCGTTTGTGCTGGCCACTTCGCCGCCGCGGGTTCTCTCACGAGAGAACCTTGGAGGCATCCTCGAGAGTTGTCGAACTCGACGGCGGGCGGAAGCAATCCGAGCTTCTCAAGTGGCTCGAGCAAGCCGAGTGACGGTTCGAAAAAAACCGGTGGCGACTCCAGCAAGACGGGCGGATGGCCGAGCAAGTCCGGAAACCCATCGGGTGGCGGTCGTACGAATGCACCTCCAAGGAAGTAGTCAGGCGACCCGGGCGCTCATCGATTGAGCGCCCGGGAGATTGTCCGAAGCGGTCGCTTCACGATCCCAGCGCACGGAACCCCTTGCCGATGTACTTGCTTCGCCGCGAACCATCACGATCTGGCCAATACGCGTACCAGTACGGCCCGTGACCGCGAGCCGGGAAGTCGCTGGAGCATGCGCAACGCTTGCCACACGTCCGGAATTCGAGCTGATAGGTGACCCCATCGAGCTCGCGACGCTCGACCACGGCCGAGCTCGGACCACCAAATGCCCGGCCGCCATCCGCAAGCAGCCGCAGAACCTTGGTAGAGGCTGCGGCTTGCTCAGCCGTGGGGCGGTCGGGTGGCGTGAATCGAGGCCCGTCTGGTTCGACCGGCGGCGAGGCCAGATCGTCGGGTTCGGGCGGTGCCTCGGGAAACGGCACATCATCGAACTCCGACGGCAGCTCGTCGTCGAGCTCTCGCGCGGCCTCGAACGGTGACTCGTCGAGCTCGGGCGGTGCCTCGGGAAGCGGCACATCATCGAGCCCCCGTGGCCGCTCGTTGTCGATCCCGCGCGCTGCCTCGAGCGGCTCGTCGAGCTCGGCTGGCTTTTCTCGGGGCGGCCGCTCGTCATCCAATGGCGCGCCGTCGGCATCGGTCGCTGCTTGCGGCTCCACGAGAGGGTCTTCGGGCCCTTGCGACGTGTCGGGGAACCCCGGCGCGCCAGCCCTCGATTCTGGCTCCGCCCAATCGGCATCGTACTCGGCTTGGCATGCGCGTTCGAGCTGGTGCAGCTCGCCGGCAATGCTCGGGTAGTTGCAAGTGTATCCGCCCGTGCGCTCGTCCGGCTCACACGCGTACGCGGGGATCTGCTTGGGGTCGCTCTGCCAGCGTTCCCATTCCGCGATACGCCGCTCGACGACACGACGAAGTCCGGGAGAGATGCACTCGCGGTTGCGCTCGTAGGTGACGCGAAGATCGGCCAGCGCCGACCCTATCTCCTCTGCGCCCTCCCACGCCTCGAGCTGCTCGCGTGTTTCTGCCGAGAGCTCGTCGAGCTGGTCGCGCGTTGCCGTTCCGACGACCGGTCGCCAGTAGAGGCCTCCCCTCGATGGCTCATCGCCACTTGGTTGTTCGAAGTAGGGTTCGAGCGCAGCCCCGAGCAGCTCGATCGACCGCCAGTCGACCGCATCCCACCGTCGTCCGCGAGCCTTGCCGAACACGTACACGAGCGCTTGCTGAATCGCGTATTCGGCGTGTTGCTCGGTCAGAATCCGCTGACCTGTTGGCGTCCGCGAAAGCCTGCGGGTGCTTCGCCCCAACTTCACCTCAACTCCGTCCATCCACTCGCGCAACCCGTCAAAGGGATCGAGCACGTGGTCGAAGAAATTCTCGTTCGCGACATAGAACTCGCGAGCGGCTTCCTTCGCCGATCGGAATGTTGCGTGAAACGCCTGCGGCTTCTTCGGTTTTCGGACACGCGCCTTCGCGCGCACGGCCGCCTTTTCGCGAGCCCTCGCGGGATAGTCCGTCGGACTCTCGATGTCGAAACGAAACCGGCGCTCCCGAGGATGCCCCTCCCCTCCCCCGACGAGATCCTCGGGATCGATCTCGACCTCGATCCCCTCGATCTCGGCGACGACACGGCCCGTGGGCGCGGCACCGTCCGACTCCACGCGATCCGGAGGCGCAGGCCGAACGGGCTCGCCGGTGACGACGTCGACGAACTCGAGCCGCGCGAGAGGTGTGTCGGCATCGACGGGACGAGATTCGTTGGATCTAGTTCTACTCCGCCGCCCAGCCATTCGGAGAAAATCTAGCCTCCGCGGCCTTGTATACAAGGTGCCCCTTCAGCGATTGGGCCGAAACTGACGGTCTCGGATCGCTCCGACTCATCGAGCCCCTCGAGCTCGTGATCCATGCTGCTTCGTTTCGAGCGAGGCGGCTTCTACGGAGTGGGAGGGCCCGCAACGGCAGCCCTGGTATTTCGGTGAAGTGACGAGGGCTCATGCTGACAGAGCGAGACTCCTCCACGACCTTAAAGGACAGACGGCGATCCTCGAACCCGACATGGTCGCCCCGTGGCTACGGAGCGACGAGCCGGGCGCCACGTGCTCGACCTCGTTCGACCAATGCCCGAAGGCCTGCTGCGAACAGCACGGTCTCGCAGGCCGTCGGGGCAGCTGCGATGCCGACCGAACCCCTCCTTTGAGGAAGCCGACGAGCGCGCGACTCGAGTACAATGCGACTTCGTGCCTGGGCCAGGCCAAGCCGACTATCACCGACGTCGCCGCGCCGATCTCAAGAAGCGAGGCCAGTGTGTCTGGTGCGGCACCCAGAGCGGACTGAGCCACGTCCTCTGCGAGGACTGTCGACATCTACAGCGCGACCGCTATGCGGAGGCGCGGGCCGAGGGCGTCTGTCCATGTTGCAGTGGCCCCTCCGATGAAGGTTGGGCGTGCTCCCAATGCCGCGAAAATCGCAACCAGGCGAGACGCCAACGTCGAGTGCGCTCTCGATGAGCTCGGGGGACCTTTCCCAAGATCGACGGCTTCGGAAAACAACGACCTCAAAGCCACCGCGATCCACCGTTGTGATTCGTTGCGGTCTGGCCGACCTCGCGAGATGAAAGCTCGGGCGAGAATGGGTTCTCGGAGACTCGAGCCTCAATGCCGTTTCAAAGGATGCCCCGACGTCACCGCCGGCGACGACATCTTGATCCGGGTCACGCACCGCGCGAACACGGTCGGCGGCCCCGAGAGCTTCGTGCCGACTTGGCTTCTGAATGCCTGGCTCCTCTTCAGCTGAACTGTGGGCGGCAATTCGCAACCCGTCGGGGATCGTGGCCTTCATCCAACGATGTTCGTTCGGCGTTACGACGGCCACGCGATTTTGCGGGGTGATGATGGCCTACGATCGACCGGCCATGCACCATGGGACCATTCCGCATCCACCTCCAAAACCCTCGCATCCTTCGGTCGCACTCTCGGCCGAGTTGCGCACGATCGCGGATGACCTCACCGACATCGCCGTGGACATCGGCTGGTTTGGAGACGAGGACGCGAAAGCCAAGCTTCTCAAGCACGGCGACACCTTGCGACGACTGGCCCGAATCGCCGACGGAGACGAAGCCCACCAGGACCATGAAGATGGTTGATCACCGATCACGCTTCACCGCGTCCTAGTGATTCCTCCACTTTGCGACAACCACGCACTGTTAATCCCTCAAGCTCGGTGCTACATGAGCTGAACAATGGAGCAGCAGCTTGGCCTGTTTCTGCCGGCACCGCCGGGGCGACTCCCTCGCTCCATCGACCGTTCCCCTACTGATTTTTGCACGGCTCTCGTTCGAGCTGACCCCTCCTTGCAACTCGAAGGCGAGCTCGGCCCTCGTCCTCCTCCCGCCAACAAGGGCATGCATCTGCCCGCCGAAGTCTTCACTCCTGACGAGATCGCGCGGCTTCTCGCCGCTTGCGACACGCGGACGGACGCGGACATTCGAAACCGAGCTCTGCTTGCGCTGTTGTGGCGCTCCGGCCTTCGGATCTCGGAAGCGCTTGCGATGCACGTCGAGGACCTCGACCTCGAGTGCGGCACCGTCTACGTACGCAAAGCCGGAAAAGGCGGCTGCCGACGCACCGCCGTTTTTCGCAGCTTCGATCTGGTCGACGACATCCACCGTTGGCTGGAACGGCGGACACTCGCAAAGATCGGCGACGATGCGCCGCTCTTTTGCAGCACGTTCGGTACCCCGCTCGACCCGAGCTACTTTCGGCACTTCCTGCCACGGCTGGCCAAGCGGGCTGGATTCGATCGTCGCGTCCACTGCCATGCGTTTAGGCACAGCCATGCCGCCGATCTCTGTCGAACCGGGGTGCCCGAGGTCATCATCCAGCGCCAGCTTGGCCACGAGAGCCTCTGGACGACGAGCATCTACCTGACCAACATTGGAGTTCGAACCGCCGAATGCATCGAGGCCATCCGCGGGCCACAGGCGACCGAACCCGCGAGCCAGCTCATCGGATCCTGAGAATAGCCATCACGGAGCGCGTGCCGATGTGCGCTCCGGTGACGGCTCGATCGCAAACATGGGGGCCTCTCGGCAAGTCCAAACCTTACGCCCTATGAGGCGCCCTTATCGTTTCTCGCGGTTCGCCTGGCGTGACGGTGCCCCGATCGTCGATAGGGTGATCGGGCAGATCATGACCACTGGGTTTTCATCTTGAGGCTTGGGGAACTTCCAACGCGAGAACGCCTTGATCAAGCACTGAACGACACCTTCGTCATTCAACGTAGAAGATGTTGCGGCAGCCTGGGTGACGGAACCCGCCGGGTCGAGGGTGAATTCGATGTCAATCTTTCCGGCCATATCCGGATCTCGCTCCCGTCCTTGTCGATGGCAGTATTGGACCTCGCTGAGGTGCGCGCGAATGACACGGTGCAAGATGTCCGGGTCGGTTGAACCGCGGATACGAGCGTTCTTGCACAGGGTCACCTTGTCGGTTCCGAGCAGAACACTGGACGTTTTGCGATTTTCGTCTCTTTTCTCGAGCACAGGATGACGAGCGGCCGGTTCACCGTAGGCATCGACGGCCGGCTTGGCGTCGAGCAGCGGGTCCGTTTCAGCCACAGGGTGAGCCTCAACCGCTGGCTCGCCTTCGGCCACCGGGGAAGCAACGAGCGTTGGCTCGGTTTCGGGCGCCGGATGGGAGTCGATCGCGGGGGGCTGGACGTCACCCTCTGGATCTTGCTGCTCCACAGACAAATCGGAAGTCCGTTCCAACTCCGTCGATACCGAGCATTCGACGTCGAGCAGGGTGCAACCGTTCGTGGTGAAACCCACCACGCATGCAACTGCCCACGGTGCAATTCGCCATCCTCGCCCTTTCCGAAGTTGTTGGGGTCGCGGGACTGGGGTCGAGAAGCTACGGTTCATGGATTTGTCGGTTTCCCCGAAACGAGTCAGAAGCGCCCTGCCAGAACGAGACGTGCACTGTCCGTCGTCACGCTGGGAACCAGTACGACCGTACGACCCGGTTTGCGCCGTCGCGCGTCGACGCCGAGCATTGTTGCGCCTGCAGCAGCCGTACCGAGCCCGACCGCTAGGGTGACCCAACCGGGAGTGCGAAGGTACGCCACGTTTGCGACGCTCTCGTCTCCCGGTGAGATCCATTCGACGTCGCCACGGGCAGCGAGCGTGCTTCCCACGAGGATCGCTGTCGTGCCCGCGCCCAGCGTCGTGAAGCCAGCGATTCCAAGGGTTCCCATTCGCCGTGGATCCGGTTTGTCCTTCCGTTGCTGATGAGCGTCACTACCCGCGAGTCCCATGCCAAGCACCGTCATGGCTCCGCCGATCCCCAAGGTCGTCACGCCTGCGAGCATCGTCTCGAGCCGTTCCACATCGCCCTCGAACCCCCCATCGAGGCGTCGCTCGAGGCCATGCGCAAAGAGGAGTCCTATCCCGGTCAGGAGTGAGGCGGCGCCGATTCCCGCGAGGGTGAGTCCAGCCACGCCGAGTCGACGCGGATGGAAGCGTGAAGAAGCAGGTGGTAAAGACGGGACCATGGGTTCGGCTTGGGTGTGCTTCGTCGGTCGAACATCACTGGCTGGAGGAGAGCGCGTGGCGAGCACGCGTAGCGCTTCCGACGATTCGCGTATGAGGTGCTCGGTGAGGTCGCCCGCCGTGCAAGCGGGACATGGGAAGTCGACCACATGTTCTTCGTTGCCGCTTCGTGCAATGACATGGACGACATAGCCCCTTCCTTCCGGAGGAATGAGCATTCGCACGGTAATGAGGAGTGTCGTCTCGATGGCCTCGGGGTTTGGCCCGCCCTTCGCTCGAACACCCTTGTCGATCGACGAAGCCATCTCTTCGGCGATGCGTTGGTCTTCGAGTTCGTGACCCGTCACGGTCACGTCGACCTCGATGCGTAGGGGTGGGGATGAGACTTGTTCGTTCGACTTGGCCGCCGAGTCTTCGGTCGGTGAAGCCTCGACGTGAGCGGCGAACGCCATCGCGAATGCGAGGGCCAGAGTCGTGCTCGACCATCGGAGTAGCCGAACCCGAAGGGGCCGCGCGACCGGGACGCGACGGCACGAGGGCGGGCTGCGGCGTCCCCCTCTGCTGGTCTTCACGAGAGACCCGCCGGCCTCTCGTGAAGCGCCGGTCGACTGCAGACGACGTTGTAGATCGTCGCCGGCACCCGGGGTCCACGGCCGCGGTCGGGCCCGCAGCTCTCGAGTCCGCGAGCGCATCTCGTGTTGTCCAACAGGTGAAAGCGTCATGGGTTTGTTGGGAGGGAATGCGATTGAGAGCGGGTCTCAATCCAGCGTTCCAGCGCTCCGAGTCCAAGCACAAGAACAAGCATTCCCGTGAAGACGTAACCGCATACACGGGGAAGCAAGACATGAAACACACGATCGGGTATGAGTGTGGTTGCTTCGGAAGGGTTCTTCGGATTGTATAAAATGGAGACCTTGTCGCCCTCCTCGGCCGCGCAAGAACCCGTAAATAGGAAAATCCTTTCGGTCCGATGCGCCGGACCTTTTTCAACAAATGCGATCCGGGCAAACTGACCACTCGATGCACTGTCGACATCACTTTCCACGACTTCGCCTTTGCTTTGCACCCAATACTTGAGGTACCATTGTTTCATTTCTGCATATAGAAAACATGGGGCGGCCAAGACCACCCAGGCCATACATGCACCTTCTAGATCCTCGATGGACAACATGTTTACGTCCTAACTCCCGCCACCTTTGAGCCGGGTCTAGTTGATCTCCCCGAACGAGTCAGATGTTTGGGGAGCAGCCGTTGTCAATATGCATCACCTTCGTTCAAGGTGCAGTGATCCGTGTCCAGTCTCGATGGTTAATTAACCCGCACATTCGATGGAAAGGGCGAGGCCAGAGTCGTGCTTGCCCATCGAAGTTGCTGAACCCGAAGGGGCCCCGCGACTGGGGGCGCGGCTGCACTCGACCGGCTGCGGCGTCCCCCTCTGCCGGTCTCCTCGAGAAGCCCTTCGGACTGCATGAAGCCTCCGGTCGAATGCGCACGACGTTGCAGTCGTCGCCGTCACCCGGGTTCCACCGGTCCGGTCGGGCCCGCCGCTCGTGGTGGTGCGAGCGTCCTTCGTGTTGGCTAACAGGTGGTGGAAGCATGGGCGTCATGGGTTGGTTGGAACATCAGCTCCGGCAAAATCGGGGCCGGGTGCAATAAGACGTGGGTCGCCGTCGATATCGGTCAGTGGGTCGCCCTCTTGCCAGCTTGCGAGCCCATCGAACACCGTAAGACCATCGCCTTGCAGGTGATAATCGCCGTTGTCGTAGTCCGCGAACCACGCGGCGTCGAAGATTGGGTTCGTCGTGCTGTCTGCGACGAACGAGGCGGTGCGGGACGCATTTGCACAGTCGATGGCGGACGAGGTTCCCTGCGACACCAAGGCCGAGTTTCGAATGGTGACGGTGCTCGTCCCATCGCAGAGCAACGCCGAGTTGCCGTTGAGACTCGTGTTCCCTAGCGTTGAGTAGAGAGCTGTGAATGTCGAGGCTTCAACGCTGACGGCGTTGCCGTTGAGCGGCCCGCTGACGAACACATTCGTCAGCGTGACGTTCGAGCTCGCCGTCGCTTCGATGCCTCCTCCGTTGCCGACGATGCGGCTGCGGTCGATGACCACTCTCCCGTCGTCGGCCGAGATGGCGAGGCCCGTGTTGTCCGAGAGTTCGCAATCCTCGATGTAAATGGTGGCCCCGTTCGCAGCCACGACTGCAGCGTTCGCTTGGGTGTTCGCGATGAACCGCAGGGCATCCAGGTACGCGGTGGCTCCGTCGCTCAACGTCAGCGTGGGAGCGTCGTCGGTGTTCGATTGAATCCAGTCCAAGTCGGTGTCGCTGGACATCTTGAACGCGACCACACGGTTGCCTTCGAGCGTGCAGGCCTCATTGAAGTCCGTCGTGCCGTGCAGCACCACCACGGCCTGCTCGCCCTCCGCGACTTCGGTCAGGGCCGGGTTGTTGTCGAGGTCGCAGAGGCTCGCGAACTCCTCCTCCGCTCCCACGTCAAGCACGTCGTCGGGGTCGTTCGAGAAGCACGTGCCCGCCTCGATGTGGCAGGCCGCTTCGTCTCCCGTTCCGCACTGTTCGTGTGCCGTACAGGGTCCACAAGTGTTCGTGCTTTCGTTGCACACCCGTTGCGCAGCTGCACACGCTTCCGGTTGCGCGAGGGTGCACTCGACGCACGCACCCGCTTCACACACGCCCCGCGTCGCATCTCCGAGAGCCGAGCACGATGCTTCGGCATCTGTATCACTGCAAGGCACGCACGTGCCTCCAACACAAAGCGGCCGCTCGAGCTCCACGCAGTCACCGTGCCCGGTGCACTCCGGTGGCCCCATCGTGCTTTCCCCTTCGGAAAGCGCCTCGCTTTCCGTCGCTTCGGAACTCGTCGTACTCGCATTCACCTCGTCACCCGAAGACTCGCTGCCCGGTTCCCCCGTGCTCGAGTCGTCCATCGCCACGCCGTCGTCGCAAGTGTCCGGACTGAGCTCTCCGCACGGCTGCCGACATGCTGGATCTCCGCCCACCTCGTCCTCAGGAGCGAAGCATCCGTAGCGCTCATTCGGTCGTCTGCAGTCGCCCGTGCCGCTCGTACAGAGCGGCTTCTCAGGGAACAGCCGTTCGCAGTAAGCATCGCCTTCGTTATAGGCGCAGTGGTCGGGGTTGCGCTCGTCCTCGTGCGTGAAAAAGGCACACGACCCCGTACCAAGGAGAAGAACGGCGAAGATTACGGTCAATCTCGTGTTCACGGCAGTCCTTTGCAAAACACCAAGTTTAGAAACGACCGCAAATGGTTGCGGCGAAGCGATGGGAATCCATGGATGGAACAAGACGAAGGACCGCCCTCGATCGCCGCGAGGTTCCTTCTCGTTTGGGTCGAAAGTGAAGTTGATCGGCAAGGATAAGGCTCACGCCCAACGCGACGCCCAACACTCCGCTCGTCACCAAGATAGGTCCGCCAGGGACTGCACGTTCCCGTGTCTGTTGAAGATTGTCGTAGACCTCGACGTCTCCATCACGAGCCAAGAACACGCTGCCGGTGATCATGGCGGCCAGCCCGAGGGGCATTGCGGCGATTCCAAAGCCACCCGCGACCCCCACCCGTTTCGCTTCGGGTTTTTCCGGGTCCTGTTGTGAAGGTGGACTAGGTGCCTCGGCCACGTGCTTTGGCAGTGTTTCGGGGCGCTTTTTGGCCAGGTGGGGAACGATCTCGGGCAGTGTCGCGACGATCTTCCGAGTGATTTCAGGATCCGTCGCACAGAGTTCGCAGACGACGTCTTGCAAACTCTCCACCGCATCCCCCCGCACGACTTCAATTTTGATTCGCACCGTAGCACTTTGCTCGTCGTCGTAGGACAGATGTAGGCGAAGGATCGATTCGGCATCATCTTCGACGACCGGAACACGGTATCGATCCACCAATTCCTTCGTGACGTTCGTGTGGATGTGTTTCCACGTGAGGTCGTCGGCACCTTGAAGCTGCGAGACATCGACTTCGAGTGCGGCGGACATCCAGTCCGATTCGAGTTGAGGTTCCACCACGGTTGGCTCGAGGGACGTCGCCAACACTTGGGCCGGAATGAAAACGCCAATCAAGGCGAATCGAGCAAGCCAAATCGGCACAGGGTTATGGGGCATGCGTGGATGCAGCCTTTCGAAGGCAGAGTGAGCCTATGCGTTGGGTCTTCGGGTCACGGGTGTTCTGGGCAAGGCGAGCGCATGCTTCGAAATCACCGGACTCGTAGTGCGCGGTCACTCGGAGCTGCACACGAACCGAGGCGTCTGGCCAACAGGTCGAGTCTTTCGTGAGTTCGAAAACGGTTCTCCAATCTCCAGAGATGTATCCGGCGTTGGCCCGTGTTCTCACGTCGTCGCAATCGACTTCGGGGACGGCCGGAGGATCGATAACTGGGGATGGATCGGGCTTCCTCGCTCGCTCGATCTTCGATGTATTCGTGCTCGAGTTTGTCGGGTTGCGACCCACCGCTTTCTTGACGTGCGGTTCGTCTGGCATCGCCTCCACGGGATGCAGGTTGGGCCCCCTCGCGGCGTCGTGAGCAGTGGGGTCAACCATCGTGCTCTCGACCGGATTGGGTCTGGTCGCGGTAGGCGCAGGCACAGGAGGTCCCGCGACGGTGACGTCATTGACACGGAGAGGCTCGCTCGCGGAAGTGGCCGCGGAGATGACTTCGGTCGGTGAGCGCTTCGGCTCTTCCGTTTCGTGATCGTCCGGTCCGAGCAGTGTAAGAAGAAGCATGATGGCACCGCCCAGCAAAACAACCGCTGCGGCGACCACTCTCCTTGTCCCCCTAGGGTCTCGGGTCGACAGGTGCTTCTTAGATGACTCGACAACTTGAGGAACGGGCGGCTCTACGAGTTCTCGACTTCGCGCGACCTCGGGCACTCCGAGCGTCGCGTGTTGATCCTCGACCTCCGCTGCCGGAGCACGCTCGGTATGGCCTCGAAGCGCCGTCGTGTCCTCGAACACGTCTTCCCGGGCGAGCTCGTTCGTGGCCACATCGGCCACACGTGTCGATGCCCCCTCCGTGTCCGAGACCGCGGTGGGCACCGTGAGCGCTCGGGGGAACTCGACCGTCCTCGCGCTCTCGGTGGTCTCTGCCCGCTCCATCTTGAGGAGGATCACGTCGAGCCGTTCCCGAAACGCCGATGCACTCGGGATCCGGAGCTCCGGATCCCGTTCCATCGCTTCGTCCACGAGCCCGGCGAGCTCCGAATCGAGTTTCGGCATCTCCAGGCGAAGCGAAGGCGCAGGCATCTTGAAGTTGCACTTGCGCCTCAGGACTTCGTAGATTTCGATGCCGTAGTAGGGCGGGATGCCTTCGAGCATTTCCCAGAGGGTCGCCCCGAGAGCGTAGACGTCGACCCGTGGGGTGGTCTCGACGACACCCGTCGCCTGCTCGGGCGGCATGTAGAGCTTGGTTCCCACTCGTTCGCCGCTCCGCGTCAGCCCGGCCGTCTTCGGCACGACACCATTCCCCATCGAGTGGGCAAAGCCGAGATCGAGGATCCGGATCCGCAACGGCTCGGCCGACTCGTCGACGAGGATGTTCTCGGGCTTGATGTCGCGATGAATGACGCCGCGTTCATGGAGCCCGCAGAGGGCATCCGCGATGGCACGAGCGATCCGGCAAGCGCGGAGCGGCTCCATCTCGGTTCCGAGCAAGAGATCACCGAGGGTGGGAGCGGCCTGCAGCTCGAGGGCCATGAACGGCCGCCCGTCCAGTTCGGGTAAACCACCGAAGTCGAGCGGCCGGACGATCGCGGGGACATCCTGTAGCGCATAACCCACCCGCATCTCGTTTTCGAAACGCTCGAGCAGTTCGGGATCCTTCACGTACTGGGCATGGAGGACCTTGAGGGCGACGCGAGAGCCGTCTTCACGCGCGGCCGCGTAAACGGTGGCCATCCCCCCTTGGGCGATACACTCGATGATCCGATAGCGACCTCGCAGCACCGAGGTCTCGGGCAACAGCTCTCCCCGCTCCTCGTCTTCGTCTTCAAATACCTCGGCCATCATCCGCCGCCCTCCTGCTCGACTCGTTTCGCAGGCGCGGGAAAGGGGATGATGTCGAAACCGAAGGACTCGATCGAAGCGCTGTAGTCGTAGCCGGCTGTCGCATCGACCACCTTCTTTTCCCAAGGGGACTCCGGTGTTCGTTGCCATTGCACGGTGGTTTTGCCCTCGGGAATCAATATCGTCCACCGGGTATCCTGCGTCATGGTGCGTGTCTCCCCGCGGATCTTGAGCGTCACGCCATCGGCCGTGAATCCTCCGAGGATGAGGAGCGGGATCGAAGCCCGTGGCTTGGGGGCTCGAACGGAAGCGGAAGGACGAGCCGGCTCGGTCTTCTTTGCCGCTGAGCGTCGAGGCGTCGAGGACGAGGGAACCGGCTCACTCGATGACGCGGTTTCATTTTGAACGGGAGTCATGACATGAACGGGGTCGCTCGGTTTGACGACCGGTGCCGAAGAAGGTGCCCCATCCTCGAGCTCCGGCTGCGGAGGCACCGGGAGCGGAGGCACCGGGAATGGAGGATCGCTCAGCGGATCTTCATGCGCGATCGCATCTCGTGGCGGAACGAGCTTGAGCACCGACGTCGTCCCTTGTGCAGGACCTTCGGGCACGTACACGATGACAGCCGCGAGTGACACGCCCACCGTCAATGCGGCCGCTCCAGCGAAGAACCAACCCCACCGAGGGAAAGACCATTCATCCGTCCCCGCTTGGGCGGAACGACTCGGAGGTTCGGTCGCTGGGTGGAAGATGGGTAAGTTTGGGGGCGTGATCGACACGCCAACCGCTTGCAAATCGGGCTCGGTGGTATGGATGAATCGTTGATCTCGTCCACGCGCCTCGAAAGAGTCAGGTGCTGAGACCGAAGTGTGGGCTGGGATCGGCCCATCGTGATCCTCCAAATCCATGACGTACTCTTGGCCATCGCGGACCATGAATGTGGGAAGGCGATCGAAAGGTTGTTTGGGCCGAAATCGGCCCGTCGTCAGAGCAGCATTTGCCACCGAAGGCGGAACGGCTCCAACAGATAACACCGCAGTCGGAGACCAGCTCGAACGCCGTTCGAACGGAGGATCGTCGACAGGGGGCGCACCTCGGGCCACCTCGACCCCTGTCGGGCGTACGGTCAACTCAGCGTTGACGGGCTCTCCCGCAGCAGGGTGACCTAGGCTTCGAACGATCGGCAACACCTCGGTCCGCGGCAAAGTCGTCGGGCCCCGCGGTGAAGGATCCTCCTCCTCATTCTCCTCGTCCTCGTCTTCCTCCTCGTCCTCGTCTTCCTCTCCTTCTTCCTCCTCCTCATCTTCCTCCTCGAGGTCCGCAGGCGGGTCGACGAGAGCCCGAGATGAGGCTTCGAGCATGCGCGGCGGGTTATCGACCACCTCGAGAGGCGCATCCACGCGCGGATCCGTGTCTTCAGCCTCGTCCGAGGGGACACCGATGATCGCTTCCGTCGGAGCGGTCGCGTGGACCGACGGTGACGCGGGGTTCGAGCGCCCCTCGCCACCTCCACGCCAGGCAAGGGAAAGCTCTGGCGAGGTCGCTTGCGGATCGTCATTCGCTTTGGGTCGAATCACGGGCGAAGGCGGGGGCGCAACCTGTCCGACGCGCGCGACGGCCCAAAGCTGCTCAATGTCTTTCGCGGGCTCGATGGGATGGTCGATGGTTCTCCCAGTCCGTGCGGTAGCCTTTCCCCCGAATTTTCGGACGAGACGCTCGAAGATGTGGGGGCGCGCCGTCATGGCTCCGTAGCGCTTGGCCAGCTCTTCGATCGTAATCCGCTGCTTTGGATCGGGGTGGAGGCCTCGCATGCAGAGCTCGACCATGTCCTTCGGTGCGCCGGGTCGAGTGATCGGAGGAATCTCGCCTTTGGCCACGACTTGCCAAAGTTCGCGTTGTGGAATGTGCCCGCGATAAGGCTCCCCTTGAAGAAGCTCCCAGTTGATCGTCGACACTCCATAGACATCCGCGGCTGTGGTGGTCTCGCCAATCAACTGTTCGGGAGCCATGTACTCCAGCGTACCGCGGATGCTGTTTTGTGAAGCCGGGCGCGTTTTCGTGATGAGCTTCGACACCCCGAAGTCTATGACATAGACATTCCCGTAGAAGTTCACGATCACGTTTTTGGGCGATAGATCGAGATGCAGGATCTGCTGCCACTCCCCTTGACTCAGAAATTGGTGGGCATACTTGATGGCCGACAGAACCTCGCGCATGACGATGATGGCCGCCTCACGGTCGGGGACCTTGCCCCGCTTCCACATCTTGTTGAACAACTTGGCGAGCGAGATGCCAGGGACGTAGCGCATCACGAGATAGGGCACACCTTCGAACAGACCGTACGCAATCACGTTCGGGATGCTCGGGTGGTTCAGCTCGAGCAAACAACGCGCTTCGTTCTCGATGCTCTCGCGAGCCTTCCGGTCGAGGACGGTCTCGACCAGCGGAAACTTGATCGCGACGGGGCCAGCGAGATCGGCCCCGAACATCCCATGCGCAAGCCAGACCTGGCCCATCCCGCCTTTGCTCAGCAGCCGAACGAGCACGTAGTTCCCGACCCGCGTACCGCGTTCCAGCTTATTCAGCACGGTCATGGCTCGTGTTCGCCTCCCAGCCCAGCACCGCACGCAGATTTCCAGAGGTGCCATAAGGGGTCAAACGACACCTGCGAGTGTGACGCGACGAAGTCGAACGCACGCCCTGCGGTCGAACCGCGAGATCAGCGTGGCCCTTTGGCCACATCGTGAGCCGTGCCTTCGGTGATGGAATCTTTGGCTGCCGGCCGGCGGGCTGGTGACAGGACCCCACTACAATGCGCGCATGAGCACGGAGAAGAAACCACCGCGGCGGCGAGGAAGCGACGTGAAGGCTACATTCAAGCAACCGCACCCCGGGCAACGGACGGTCAAGGTTCCGCAGCGGATCAAGATCGTCGCGCGTGAAGGCCTGCCCGAAGAGGTGACCTTCGAGTTGGAAAGCGATGTGTCGACCGGAGGGCGAATCGAAGTCCATGACATTCACTTGCCACACCACACGGTGAGCAAGACGCATTTCAAGATCGAGCGCGTCGGCAAAGATTTTTTCTTGAAGGACCTGGGAAGCACCAACGGAACCTGGGCTGGCAACACTCGCCTTCGCCCCCACGGTGACGGCGTGCAGCTCTTTCCTCGCACCGCTACGGAGCCGGGTTCCAACTTTTGGGCGGGCAGCGTCCGGCTCGAGCTCGTGTCCGCCGAAGAGGATGACGTGCCGTTTGCCGAGCGCTCGCAGCTTGGATCGTTGCTGGGCGACACGCAGGGCATGCGGGAGCTGTTCGCACTGATCGAACGGGTGGCGCCGACGGATCTCGACGTTCTCATTCAGGGGGAAACGGGTACCGGAAAGGAAAACGTCGCACGACTGCTGCACGACCATTCCGGCCTCAAGGGACCGTTCGTCACGCTCGACTGCACCAAACTCTCGCCCCACCTCGCCGAAGCCAAGCTCATGGGATATCGCCGGGGAGCGTTCACAGGGGCCAACGAGGACACCCAAGGTTATGTTGAGGCTGCACGAGGAGGCACTCTGTTTCTCGACGAGATAGGGGAACTGCCCTCGGATGTCCAACCGCAGCTTCTTCGCGTATTCGAGAATCGCGAAGTGATCCGCATCGGTGAGCACACGGCACGAACCGTCGATGTACGCTTCATCTGCGCGACCCGTCGCAATCTCAAAGTGGAGGTCGCCGAGGGAAGGTTTGCTATCGACCTGTACCATCGGATCTCGAGCATGGTCTTCAACCTGCCGACTTTGCGCGATCGGAAAGCCGACATCCCCCTCTTGGCCCGTCACTTCGTCGCGCAAGAATCCGTTCGAAGGAGCCGTCATCACGAACTCACGGATGAGGCGATCGAGGCTCTCCAAGCGTTGCGATGGGACGGCAACGTTCGACAGTTGCGTGGGGTACTCCGCCGAACCGTTGCTCTCGTACGCCATGAGCGGATCACAGCCCGCGACCTGCGTAAATTCGGAACCGAGTGGAGCGACTTCACCGGCTATGAGAGCGACACCGATGTGACCGGCGTGCTTCGAGGCACCTTGAAAGAGGTCCGGAGAACGTTCCTGCGAGACTTCGTGCGCCGTTATTGCACGGCCGTGCTTACCAACTTCAAGGGAAACGTCGCTCGAGCTGCCCTTCAAGCCGGCTACACCGAACGTGGATTTTTGGAACTGCTCAAGCGCCACGGCATCGAGCATCGGGAGCCGAGTGACGACTCGGATGAGGAGCCATGAAGCGGCTTCATGGCCGCGGGCTGAAGCCGCTTCACGCCCCACAGGGGCTGGAACCGGCACCCGCGTTCCGAACGACACCGGGCTAGCGCTAGCTTGGGACATGGCATCCACATCCAACTCACGAAGCGTGCCAATGTCTCGCCTGAACGATTTTGCGAAGTCCGGCCGTTGAGAGTGGCCGGCGAGTTGGAAAAATCGTTCGTGTTTTCGGAAAAATCGCTCGCGGCCCGTCGACCTTTTCGTGGCCGTCTCGATGGTTCTTGTCGCGTCGTAGTTTTCGGAAAATCGATTCGGGACTTTCCTACACATTGGGTTGGGTTCTCCACGGAACTCCGTTCCACTGAAGTCGAGCCGGTGATCATGGGGTGGCACGGTGCTTGCTCTCTTAGGGCAACGACACCGCGATGGATGATCAAGACCGAGACAAGTTTCAAGAGGCCCACAAGACCGTCTATGAGGTTGCCGGCGGTATCGCGAGCCCATTCGTGCCGGATCCATACAAGGACGTGGCGAAGGCAGTCCCCGGGCTCCTCGTCGCGCTCGGGGATTCAGCTCTCGCTGCGGATGCGATCCGCGGTGCTCCGCATCCCGAAGAGCCGGCCGTTCGGACGACGCAATCGGCCCTCTCCGTGGCTACGCACGGTGCGAAGCTCGGTCGTGCACCGTCCGGAGTCGTAGCGGGCCTCGAAGCGGCGGCGAAGGTCGCAGACTACTTCGATGAAGCCGCTACGTTCTTGCGCAAGAAGTTCGGCCGACGCCTCGATTCCGTCGACTTCGAGTTCACGCTTTTTTCCAAAGCCGCGAGCGAACCGTTCGAGGTACGTGGCCTGCGGTTCACCGAGGGTCTCTCCGTACCTTACGAGATCGATCTGTTGCTCGAAACCGAGGACCTGGCGGTGGGAGCCCGCAAGTTACTCGGCTGCGATTGCCAGCTCCTCATCGCCCGCGATGTCGAGCAACGCACCGTGTTCGGGATCATCGACCAAGCTTGTCTCCTCGAGTCGAACCACGATCGGACGTTCGTGCGAGTGCGGATCGTTCCCGCATTCAAGCAATTGCAATACGAAGTCGACACCCGGATCTTCCAAGGGGCGACGGTTCCCGAGATCCTGACCGAGGTTTTGCGGGCCGGCTTGGCTCCGTTTCATCGCGCCTTCGATGCGAGCCGATTGCGCGGCAAGTACAACGCACGGGACTACTGCGTACAGTTCCGCGAATCGACGTTCGACTTTTGCTGCCGGTTGATGGCTGAAGAAGGGATCGCGTACGTCTTCGAGCCCGACGAAAAGGACACACGCCGGGAAAAGCTTGTCCTCCTCGATCGCAACGACCTCTATCCCGACATCGATCTTCCGGACGGGGAATGGATTCCCATCATCGTCGATCGCCCGGAGGAAGCCGATCGCGAGTCGATCCAATCGTTGTCGTGGAACGCACGAGCCATGCCAAACGCCGTGACCTGCCGAGGCTACAATTGGAAAGGACCGACCTTCGACGAGCACACGCTCGAGCAGTACGAGCCCCATCACCGAGCCCGCGAAGTTTACCTACACGACGACGAACGGCAGATCGTCGATAATCCGATCGACGACCCACGCTCGGAACGGTTCACCGGCGAGACATTGCATCAACGCGGCCCGATGACCCAGCACGCTCTCGAGTGCCTCCGCACGATGGCCGCGTTCGGGACCGGCCGCAGCAACGTCACCTCGCTCGTGCCTGGCCGAAGGTTCGGCACAACCGACCACGGATGGGATGAGCTGCTCGCTCGCAAATTCCTACTGACCTCCGTCACACACACGAGCGGTCGAATGCCGGATACGGAGGATTCATCGGAAGGCGAGACCTCATCAACCCCAAAGGGAACCTATAGCAACGAGTTCGTCTGTATCCCCCAAGAACAGCCTTTTCGACCGCAGGAGCCAGCGCATCGTCCCCGAGTCTATGGCGCACAAACGGCCATCGTGGTGGGCCCCGAAGGTAGTCCCGAGGACGTGCACACCGACCCATACGGCCGCGTGAAGGTTCGATTCCATTGGGATCGAACATCCCCCCACAACGATACGTCGTCGTGTTGGGTGAGAGTCGCGACCGCTTGGGCGGGACCGGGATTCGGGACTTCGTTCATTCCGCGGGTCGGAATGGAAGTCATCGTGAATTTTCTCGACGGCAACCCTGATCGACCCATCATCACGGGATGCGTCTACAACGGCAGGAATCTCCCCCCCTATGCATTGCCGGACGAGCGGACGCGTAGCGGGATCCTCACACGAAGCACTCCTGCCGGGGGCGACGCCGCGCCCGGGTTCAATGAACTCCGCTTCGAGGATGCGAAGGGACTGGAGGAGATCTTCGTCCATGCGCAACGCAACCTCACCACAAAGATCCTCGCGTGTGAGCAACGCAGCATCGGCGCATCGCAGCAGATCACGATCGGCGGCAACGCCTCGCGGCACGTGAAGCAACGCAACGAAGAACGTGTCGATGGCTTCGACTCCCGCGTCTTTTCGGGAGGGCAACTGATTCACATCAGCAGCGGGGTCTCGAACGAGACCGACCCGGAATTCGACTATGCCTCGATGGTCGAGGTCCTCGGCAAGCGACGCGTTTGGGCCAAGGACAAGCTCGTCACCGAGGTGGGCGAGGACGCACCGACAACCAAGGCGACGATGACTCCGACGAGCGCCGAGTTCACGGCGAAGGAGGAAATCTATCTGGGTGTCGGAGGAACGAGCGCTGCGCTCACGCCCAAGAGCCTGGCCACAGGCGCGGACGAGGAGATCCGACTCACCGTGGGCGGAGGCAAAGCCAAAACGATGCTCACCCAAAAAGGCATCGCCATCGATGCCGAAAAAGAGATTCGCCTCGTGGTCGGCCAAGCCTCGATCACGCTCGAGCCGGACAAAATCATGTTCATGGTCGGCGCTTCACTCATTCAGTTGACCACGCAAGGGATCACGATCTCCGGTGCCCAAACGACGATTACGGGCCATCCCATTCACCTCAATCCTCCCGCCTGACGAACGGCGACCGATGTGATCCCACGTTCCGCGATTCGAGGTTCGCATCGATGACTTACGAAGATCCCATCCAGAAGTTTTTCCAGATCACCGATTCCACATTGGTCGCCCCCCACATGATTGACGAAATCCGCCACAAACCGGGCAAGTCGGCATGGAAGGATCCGGAATTCGTTTCGAACAAGCATGGATGGAAACACAAGGATCACGAGTACAAGAAGGATGAGAAAACCGGAAAGCGAACGACGACCGCGGTTCAGCTCTTGAGTGGAATCGGCTTCAAGTTCAACGAACCGTCCGTCGCGTTGACGACGAAAGAAGGCCCAAACGACGACAGGTACCTCGAAGCCGGCCGCTTCGATGGACACGCTTTATTTGGATCGAGCGAACTCAACATTGACAACAAGGAGCTGAGCGGACATTTGGTCGACATCAAGCTCGAGGCCGCGGCCCTTTCGCTCGTTGAAAAGGTGTTGGACAATGCACCGCCTCCCCTACCTCCCGCCAACTTCGTCTTCCTTGCGCCCGGACCGTTTGCGGCGCGCCTCGGCGATCCCACGCTCCATGGCACCCCACTTTCGCCGGGGATTGCGAGTCCGGACGTGTTCATCGGCGGTACTGCGGCTTGGCGAGTCGGCGCAGATCTTCATGCTTGCCCGCATTCCGTCCCCGTACCGCATGGGTGCGGAGCGACGCAGAGCAACGGAGCGACAGATGTCTTCATCAATGGATTTCCCGCCGCGCGAGCCGGAGACATCGTCATCGAGACGAGTGGTCCCAACGCGATCGCCGGTGGCTGCGGCACGGTCTGGTTCGGAGGTCCGCCGGCACCCGTCACATGCGTCGTCCCGCCCCCACCACCACCCGACCACCGGATCTTTCTGGTCGAACTCACAAAACAGTCCGATGTCGGCTACGGACGCGTGGAAGCCAAGGTGGGAGTCAAACGGGCATTGGGTAAGACGGAGGTGGACAAGGACGGTGAGCGTAGCGTGGTGGCCAAAGCCGAGGTGGTCGGCTCCGGCTATCGCCGTCGCTACAAGGGTTCCGTGGGCATGCGCGTTCCCTTCACCGATTGGGTTCCGACGATTGCATTCGACGTGGCCTTTCATTTCTTGACGTGGGGCGCTGAAGTGGACTTTCGGAAATGGCCACCCAAGCCCTCGAAATTTGGACTCATCGGATTCGATGCGAAAGCGGAGTACGCCGCACCATGACCCTCCTTCATCCCCTGATCACACGCATCTTCCAAGAGCATCGGATCGTCCGGGTCGTCCCGAATGACCAGATCCATTTCGGGTATGGCCTCGCGGTGCCACGGGACTGGGAGATCTCGACGAAGCTCGGGCAACGTGAATCCGGTAGCGCGACCCCGCTCATCCTCGGCGTGTTCACGGAGAGTGAGGCCGGGGGCAGCCCTACGCTGACGGTGAGCTGCACAGTGATTCCCGAAGTGGACGTCGAAGACTGGATCCGAGGATCGCATGCCGCCACGTCGTGGACACTCACTCGGTTCGAACGCGTCTACGCCGATCGTACTCGATACATATGTTCGGCCATTCGGCAGGACCCGACCCCCATACATCGCGAACGGCACATGTTCGTCGATGGCGGACGCCTTTGGTGCGTATCCGCGGCGAGTATCGATGCGGATTGGTCTGCCGTTGCGTCCCTCATGCAAACATCGCTCCACACCTTCGACCTCCTCCTTCCCACCTACGATGAGCGTCTCGAACCTCGGACGACCTGGTCGGCGAGTGGTCGTGCATTCGATGTCCCAGCCTCGTGGTGGACGGCTTCGTCCTGCTCTCGAGATATCGTCGGCGGATCTGCCTATCTCGTCGAGGACGGGCATGTCGTCGGCATGCTCAGAGGTCGCTTTCGCGATCGCACGGATGTCAACCGCACAGCGCTCGAACGCGAGCTCTATGACGAACTGCATCGCAGCCCGCTCTCACCTCGGGGCCCCATCATGCGGACAACAGAGCCTCGCGACGGCAATGAAGACTCCGTGCATTGGGACGCGGGGCTCACGTGTGAAGCGGATCTTGCGGGTAGCCCGGTCTCGGTACACGTTGCAGTGCGACGGTTGGACGACGACGAGGTGGAACTTCGCGTGATCACCCCCCGACAGCAAGATCATCCGATGGCCTGGATGCGAGGACGACGGGCCTTCGCGATCGCAGCACAGACGGCGGTGGTGAATCGGTGAAGCGCATGAATGGAATGGCCCCCGATTCGTCGACGATGGGCGCGATTCGAATGATGAAGACTTTGGAGGTTGGAATGGCCAATTCGAAGTATGTCATGGTAGCGATCCCTGCATCCTTACTTATCCTGCTCGTCACGCAATGTTGCTCGTCCGCAGTGGCCGCAGCGGCAAGACGCGAGGATGCACAAATGGTTCTCGATCACATCTTGCGGAGCTGCGGCGCCGCTGGCAGCTTGGAAGGGTGCCAAACGACCGTGGGTATTCGCTCACCGGACGACGCGGAGGGGATCCATGGATGGTTGACCGGGCTCGAGCAAGATCTCGGAGCGTATCGGGATCTCTCGATCGAACGAGCCTCGGAATCGTTTCGGATCGTCGCGTTCAAAATGCGAAAGTCCGATGGTGCACTCCGACCGGGTTTTCAGAAGTTCATTCTCGAGGGTAGCGTATGTGCAGACTACGAATCAGACGACGAACGCTATCGCTTCGTGTTCGAAATGACGCGCCCGATGATGTTTCGCAGTGCTGCGCCGTGGACCATCGAGCATTTGGAATGGACCGGCACTTGTTCCTGAACCTCGCATGGATGAATCGAACAGACATCGATGATGACGAAATACAATTCTCACTCCCGCACGCCACCGCTCGTGCAGTGTGGCCCGCTCTTCGTCGTCGCGTTGCTCTGCTTGCCGCGCTCCGTGGTCGCGGCCGAGGCTTCGCGATCACATCCTGCGGCCGAGGTCGCACCGAAGGAGCCGCAAGGGCGAGGGGATGTCCGTGTGATTCGAGCTGTGGCGAAGCGCGAGCATCCTCCACTCAAAACCTGGCGAACATCGTTCGACATCAAGGCCGCTCGGAAAGGCGCCGAACGTACGGGGAAACTCGTGCGTCTCTTGTCGGAGAATACCCCCCCACCCGTCCCCCGTCGCGAGAGCGGACAAGGTACACGCTACCGTTTGGACGCCGTCGAAGGGAGGTTCGTGGGTATGATCGTCGTCGGCGCGTTGGGTCTCGCCGGCGCGTTCACGGGTCTAGCCCTCGTTCGTGAAGATGGACCTCGACACGATCGTGCGGTGACCGGCTATTCCGTGTTGTTGGGGAGCGCTGCCGTGCTCGCGGCGTACGGCAGCCTCGGGCTGTTCATCCGAATGGACGCACGCCGGCCTCGGGGCGAAGGCCATCGAGTGGCCCTGCGATTCGCAGGGTCGGGCTTCGTCCTCCGGTTCTAACGTTTCGCAACCGCATATGACGAACTCCACCACAGCGCACTTTCGCCGCCCCGATCATGCGGATGACGGGTCCTTACTTGGGAAGCGAAGGCACAGTGCATTGGGACGCAGGGGGTTATGACGCATCGACGATGACGAGGTGGAACTCGCGTGATCTCACCGAGGAAGCAAAGCGAAGAGCCTTCGAGATCGCCGTTGCCACCCCGGCGGTCACCGTATGAAACGAAAAACCTATTCCCACGACTCGACCATGACAACCAGTAAACCGACCCATCTACCCACGCATCCACAAAGCATTCAATGCGGGCCTCTATCGCGTGATCCTCACGGCAACTGGTGGTTCGATGCCACCTACATCGGAAGCGACAATCGTCCAGAACCCGGCCTCATGGAGCTCGAAGCCAAGGCTTCGGTCGTCGCACTGCGCCTGGCCGAGGCGCTCGACACCGCAAGTCGCCATCTCGAGGCGGTTCATCTCGACACGGCAGCGGCAGAAGCCAAAGCCACAATTTCCGCTTTCTTCGAATGGTGGAAAGGAGGGACATGGGACGAAAACTGGCTGCTCACGGCGTCGCAAGTGGAGCGTGTCGAACTCATTCAGATCGTGCGCATCGCCCACGAGACCACGAGCGACCTCTTGAATATCGTGCGTGACCACGCCTTGAAGCAAATCTTGGACAAGGTTGAAGCCTGGCATGGCCGTGCAACTCGACTCGCCATGGCCCTTGAATCCAATCTCAAACCTCACTTGTGGCGCCAGCGGGATCGCGTCGGTGATCAAGAAACAAAAGAAACGTTGGACATCGATCGTGAACCTCCATCGAACGACGACTGATGAAAGGAATTCGCCCATGCATATGCATTTCATGCTCTCTCTTCGTCGCCGCGACACATGGCGGATCGCTTGTGTCGCATGGCTATTTTCCGTACTGCCCGGGTGCTTTGCCCTCGCGGGCTATGGTGAGGAAGTCGGTCAAGCGGACGTGACGGTCGACGCTCCGTTCGAACTGGCGTTCGATGCCAAGGGCCACCGGCCCAAGCTTTGGCTGAAGTACGATGTGGCGTTCGCCGGATCCGACTTCACCATTTCCGGGCCGTTCGAAGCCGCGGTCGATGGGGCCGCGGTCGGCGAATGGAACCTGCAGCTCCGCAAAGACGATCCGCCGATCGTCGGGACATCCTCGCGATTCGAGATCGGCTCGATGCGCATGACCGGAGGCGATCGATCGTCGGCGTCAGGAACGATCTTCCTTGCGACCCTCGATGAGGTGTCAAAGGGGCAACATGTGGTCGTCGCCGGCCAATGGCGCGCATCCTCGGCGTCCGAGCTCACGACATTGCGGCTCGTCGCCACGAACTGAATCGATGACGAACGACAAGACTCATCCCCCGGGTCAACCCTTCGTCCAGTGCGGGCCGCTCTCCCGCGACGCGCAAGGGAATTGGTGGTTCGATGCGATGTTTCTCGGTAGCGACAACGCGCCCGCGGCTGGCATGATCGAACTCGAAACCACAGCGGCGTTCGTGGCCGTCCGAATGATGGAAGGACTCGAGGAAGCGTGCCGTGCTCTCGAACGCGCCGGATGCCAAGGCGATGTCGTGCGCGCGACGGAGCGCATGTCCGGCTTCCTCCAATGGTGGAACTCCGGTTCTTGGGTGGGAGTCCCTTTGCCACCCGCACGTTTCATCGAACAACTCGAGCTCATCGAACTCTTGCGCCACGCCGAACGATCGGCTCAGCGATTGCTTACGGTCTTTCGCAATGACGAAGTCAACGCGGCCATGACCGACATCGAAGCTTGGCATGGCCGCCTCGCACGGCTCCTACTCAAAATCGAACCATTGGCGCGCTGAAATCACGCCGCGGCGAGCCTTCTTGCGCACCAATTTTTCTAGAACTTTCGGGCGACCCACTGACGATTGGTCGCCCGGACCGGCAGCACCCGGTGACGGCGACGATCAGTCCTCAGACCATCAGCGCTTCGCGCAGTTCGAAGGAACCGCAGACAAATCCGATCGATGACGACAGCCCCCCTCCCCTCCCCTGCTTTCGAAGGTGGACAGGAGGTCACACTGAGACCGTTGCGCAACATCCGCCCACAGCCGTCATCACGAACGCTTCAGCTCCTTCCCAGATGGTTATCAAGCAACCGCTCGACGTAGTCTTTCAGATGCATTCGGCTTTTCATCGCCCGAACCTTTAGGTCGTACCAACGGTCCTCGAAAACATCTACGGAGAGGCGGACACGCTTCAATTCCGTCACCGGTTCAAATTCTGCCGACGGAGATGGAAGGGAAACCGTGGACTTTTTGCGCCGCGAAGATGATTCGGTGACTGGAGTGGAAACGTCAGAGGACCGAGACGACGGCTCGGGTGTCGGTGCCGGTGCCGGTGCCGCTGCCGGTGCCGCTGCCGCTGCCGCTGCCGCTGCCGAATTCTCGTCGCCACTGCTTTCCACAAAATCCAGCACATCTGCTGGGGCGCGTCGGATTCCAGATCTAAGCTGCGGCTTGCTCATTGTTCACGACCTCCAAGAGTTCACGAGTCAGCTTTTTGATTTCCGTCGCGGCTTGGCTACTCGGCTCGTATATGGTTGGAGCTGATCCAGCAAGCACCGAAAGCTCGAAAGTCGTCCGGAGACCCAGGCTCGTTCGCAACGTTGGGTACTGTGCTTCCTGCATTGACTTGAGCACATGCTGAGAAGCGCGGGTGCGCTGCAACTTGTTGGCAAGGAGCCGAATCTTTATTTCGGGTCGAAGCACATGCACCTCATCCAGCAAATCAAGCGTTTTGCCCAGCGACCAAATGTCGAAAGGTCCACATGAAACTGGAACAACGACGAGATCAGAGACAGCAAGGGCTATCCGAGTGGATTTCTCAAGACGCCCGGGCGTGTCCAGAATCACGACGTCGAACTGGTTAAACGGCGGATCGTCACGGCGGATCATTTTTGCGGGGAGCCCAACTACGGCAGGGATCTCAAGCTCGTTCTCAGCAGCAGCTTCGGCCCAAACGAGCGCAGATTTTTGTGGGTCGAGGTCTCCGATGAGGACCTTCGATCCTCTCCGATGAAGTTCAACCGCTAGTGAAACGGCCAGAGTGGACTTCCCTGCTCCGCCCTTCTCTGCCGCGAGAGAGATGATGATCATAGGAGGCCTTCTCTCATGGAGCTCACGAGCTCCAAAAAAAGTGTCGGAATCGGTGAGAGTGGCGACTTACTTACTTCGATAAGTACCGAATCTTCGGAGCAAGGACACCCTTCGTCCCTGCCGTGCTGGCTTGCCAGCCCCCGCGGACGTCACCAACCCCACGTACCGCAGGATCTCAGCGCGCTCGTTCTCCAACCCACGCTCGCACCCAGGTGCTCACTCGCAAAGCATCGATTGAGTGGCCCCGTACCCACGCACAAAACCCGACACGAACGCCCCCGTAAATTCCCCCGCGAACATCTCTGTGTGAGCACCTCTGTACTCACCTGCCGACTCACGTGCGCACGTTCATGTGCTCACTCGCGAAGTATCAATTAACTGGTCTCGGTTTCACGCAAACCCATGCACAAGCATCTCGATAATGCCGTCCCTGTGCCTGTCCTCCGACCCACGAGCACGCGTCCATGAACTCACGGACAGTCCCTCAACTGAGTGGGTGGTGCTAGACCCACCCACAAACCACCGACCAGACGCTCCTTTAGACGCCCAAACCACCGTCTCCGTATGAGCGTCCATCGGATCCCCCTCCAACAACCGTGCAAGGTAGCCCGTGACTGCACGAAACCAGACTACCCAGCGGCTTCGCTTGCACCCGGGGAAGGGATGCTCCTTGCTGTCTCGAAGACTTGGATGCCCACGTCGCGAAGACAGATGCGATGCCGCTGCCGACGATCGATCTTCCCTTTGACCTTGCCGGCCCAGCAGGGCAACTCTTCCATCTGTTGTTCGGCTTTCCGCCACGTCTTGGCGTTGACGGGGCACCAGAACACAATCCCCGTGTCGTCCACGAGGCCGAACCCAACCTTCTTATCGGGTAAGGGGACGGCGTCGGGCTTGGTCGTGAAAGTCAGCGTGAGCTCGACCCGCGCCGTAGTGGGCTCGGGCTCGTCGGGAGGTGGTTTGGACCCCATGGAGATTGGGATGGCCCGAACGGAAGATCCCGTCAAGCGGGTCCGTCGAGCCACCACGGCTGCGTTGCCCAGGTAACGATTGCCGCTCGAGCCTCGTCGTCGAGCATCTGTAATGCCTCGTGGAGATCACAGGCGATCGGCAGCCCCGCGACCCCCGCAACGAAGTAAGCAACAAGCTCGACGTCGCGCGGTTGTTCGGCAGACCAAGCCAGAAATAGCTCGGGTGTCCAGGGGTCGAGGCCTGGCGCCTCGTCTAGGCCGTCGAATCCCTCGGCGAGCATGCGCAACGCACCCAGCCGATCTCCGCGGAGGAAGAGCTGGCGGGCGGAACTGACCGTTTTCTGCACGAGTACGAGCCCCCGCTGTTTTCGCTCTCCGTCGGAGTAGGGCATCCGCCGTGGACGCTACCCGCAGCCCCGCCGGCCCGGCAATGCCGAGCCGGCCATGGTTTAGAAGAGGCCGCGGCTCCAACCGGAGGACGCCTCGCCCGAAGTGACCTTCGCGAACAACGCGGAGAGCTCTTCGTCGGTGAGGACCTTGGCCGGACCTCGGACCTGCGGTCCTGGTGGCGGAGCCTGGGCTTTCGTGTTCGGGGTCCTTGCTCGGTCCGGAGGACCGAGCGCCCGGTGCTCAGTCGAGAGAAAACTTGGTGGATTCACCACGTGGGCGGTCCGAACCCCAAGCCCTTCGCTCTCCAGAGCGACCTGTTCGGCGTGGGCAAGGACGTGTGGAGCGGGGGAGGTGGGGAACGGTTGTGAAGTCGTGAGTTCGGGACTTCGGACCGCGGGTTGCTGGGTCGGCGGTTGGCGTTCCGGGTGTCCTCCGAACGTTAGGGCAGGGTCGAGTGGGAAGCTTTCTTTTTGGTTAATCGGGAGTGTCGTCCGAAGTTCGGACGGCAATTCCATTGCTAGAGCTGCATCGACGAGACCGGCATTCAGGCGGACGAGGTGGTGCTCGATCGATCGCTCGAAGGCGAGCTGAGCCTCGAGCGTAAGTAGCGGCTCCACTCGCTCGAGGAACGATTCCCCTAGCCCAATGCCTTCGCCCCGCATGAACGCTTGGACTCGTTCGTCGACGCACCGCTGATGGGTCTCCAAGACCGCGTCGCTCATGCGGTCGACCAGCTCCTCGATGTGGGCCGTGGTCAGAACGAGGGGGTCGAGGCCGTGGAGTCGGTCGCGATTGCGGTCGCGGACTTTGGCGTTGTGGGTCCTCCGACGAGCCCGCATGCGATTGCGGTTTATCGCCCGGGCCTGGTTGGCTTCCCCCTTGAACTCCTCAGTGTGGCGGTCGTGCACGCCCAGAATCGCGGGAATGCGCTCCCTCAACCAGGTTCCGGGGACGTAGCAGTTGCTGTCGGTGTGGGCTGGTGCGGGCCCCTGGTTCGGCTTCACCATGCCGATACGTTCGAGGACACCCTCGTCCTCGAGGATCCCGACCGCGTACCAAAACGAGCTCGGCGCCACGCCGTACAGCACCCGGAAGTCAGGCGCCGACAGACATATTCCATTGAGGCCTTTGACGACGGCCAGCTCGAGGAGAGCCACGACCGAGTTCGCCACCGCCGAGCGAATGCCGAGCTCGCGCAGGTCGGCGATCAGCCACTCCTGGGCTTGGGGCTTCCGGTCGCGGCCATAGAGGTACGAGAAGCCGATCGCCCGAGCTCGCCACTCGTCTTGCGCCGCCATGTCGGCGTCCGAGAGGCCTCGGTGCTTGTGCTTGTGCACGTAGCCGAGATGCAGCGCCAACTGGACATCGTTCAAACGGGCCAGATAGGCCGTCTCCTCGGAGTGCTCGACGAGGCTCGGGTCTCGAATGCTGCGCTCGTGCCAGCACGAGGGCGCCATCTCTTCGGCTGACCGCGCGACAGCAGGGCGGGAGGGGAGGGGAGGGGAGATCCCCTCAATCGGGACCGAACGTTCGACAAAAACATCCAGCGGAGGTGACGCCGCATCGCTGCAGACGTCCCCCAAATCGCCACAAAACGGCGTCGGGCCAATTTCAGCGCAGGCTCGCGCTAGACTATTGGCTCCGGGCTGTGGAGCTGATAGGTTCATGACGAAGACGCGGCTCTCGAAAACCGCAGCGTCTGGCCCCGGAAGAGAGCTGGTGCTACCAACACCGGCTTTCGTCGTTTTGGGCTATCGGAGTTTGAAGATTGTTCGGGTGGCTTAGTTGATCACGGCGGCTCTTGGGCGTCTAGGCGTCTGAGCTCATTGGTCAAAACGTTGAAAACGATATCGAAGAGGCTCTTACCGCTTTGAATTCGAGAGCACTGGGGCTCTCCTTCGAAGATGAAAACGCGAGTTTCTTGCGGGGTGATCCCAGCCGATCCCCATGACCCTTCGGTGCAAGAGATCGGCTCTCCTGCCCGTTACGGCCCTTGGAAACTGGCCGAAAGCACGACTTGGCGAACGATCTCGAGGCAGCGATCTCGGGCCTCGGCGCTCGGGAAGGGCGGGCTATAGGCGATCGGTTCACGGTTCGAACCGTGAACGATGAAGAACTCTCCGCCTTCGGACTGCCCCCGCTCGATCGATCGCTCGTGGGTCACCCGAGAGCGGACCGCTTCGATGGATTCCTTTGCGGCTTGAAGCGTCGGGAAGCCCTCGTTGAGGAGGAGGATGTCTCCCGTTTCCAAGCGAAGCCGGAAACGGAAGTCTTGGCCTGACTCGGTTTGGAAGATCTCGAAGACGGCGACCTGCGGTTTGGACTTTCGTTCTCGACGAGCTGTCTCCATGGCGGGTGCGAGTTCGGTCGCGCTCGACTCCGTGTCGGCCGAGTCCTCCTCGAGGGCTCGGAGGACTCGACCCTTCGGTGGGTGATGAAGGTCAACCGACACTCGAGCGCTGGCCGCTTCGCGTTGCAACGTCTGGACGGTCAAGAGAGCAACCTCCGGAGTCTCGAACCCACCCACAGCGAACGAGCGAGAGATCGTGCTCGAGAACTCGAAGCCGAACTCTTCGCCGACTCGGCCGACCCGAAAGATGGCGTGTCCGGTTCCCGAGGTCGGCGGAGATGTTGAGCCGACCTCGCACGCAAGCACCCGGCACGCGACGCTCAGTTGCTGCGCTCGTTCCTCCGCCACACGGACCACCGTCTCCGCGGCCACAATCTGTTCCGCGGGTGCCCCGATCTCCCGAAGAGCGTCGAGTCGGGATTGAGCCTCGCGGGCTTCTCGAGCCGCATCGAAGATCTGTTGCTGCAGAACCACGATGTCCAACGGAGGCGCTGGTGGGTTCACCGGCGGAGGCTGTTGCTCTCGCCGGTCTTGCGTCGCGACCGATCGAGCGAGCACGTTGGCGATCGCATCGCTCACGATCGCGTTGTTGGAAGCAAACTGGTCTTCATTGAGGAAGGCGGTCGCGAGCTCGAGGTCCTCGAGGCGCGTGATGATTTCCGGATCTACAAGGCCACCCAAACTCTTTGGCATCGTCTTTTCCTTTCCTTTCAACTTCTACGCAGGGACACCCAAAGACCGAACCCCACCGCACCAAAGCCGAGGAGCGGCAACCAGATCTGGTTGCCGCTCCTCGTGGTGGTGGTGATGGTCGCTGGGTTGTTCGAGGTGAATACAACGAGAGGGGAAGATTCTTGCGATCGCAGCGGCAACGGCTCGCCAGCAAGGGCCCAGAGCGCATCGACCTGATCGACTTGCGGCCCCGTTCCCCAATTCCCAGGATCGGGAGGAGCATCCGCGAGCGAACCGGGATAGCCGAGTTTTTCCAACCTCGCGATCAACCGATCTCGCCGGTCGGGCCAAGACGAAGTGCGTTCGGGACTTCCCGTCGCCCAGCACTGATTGACGTCGGCCCACGTCTCGGCGCCTCGCTCCATGCACGATCGAGCCAACCTCGATGCAACGACCGTAGCAACATAAGGATTGAAGAGCACATCGGGATGGGCCGTCGAGTCCCAGCGAAACAAATGGTTGGCGGGCATCATCGCGAAGAGCCCTTTGCCGTGGTCCCAAAGCGCCGAGTCCTGGTAATAAGGATTGTCTTTGTACCGCTCGGCGTTGCGCTTCCACGATTGCACGGACCCCTCCCTGTCCGCCGGGAGCTCGTGACGAATTTCATGGTTGAGTCCCGATTCGCGGGTGGCGATCGCATGCAAGACGCGACCGTCTCCACCCCTCGCTCCGATGACGTCGAGAATGAGCCGGGCATTCGCCTTGCGGGTCCGTTCATCAGCCACGGGACGACGAGGGGGGAAGCGCGAGCGGAGATGCAGTGACGGAATTCGAGAAGGGAGGTTTGTCGACGATTTTGACGATGGATAGGCCGTAGGCGTCCGCGATCTCGCGGATCCCTTGGACACCGAGACGTTCGAAGTGCGGCGATTGAATGGCCGTGAGACGACCCGCCGACTCGATCGCCGCGCCGGGCACATACGAGTCGAGATATTTGAGAACTTCGTCGCGGGTCGCTTCGAGGATGACCGTCAACATGGCAGCCCTCATTTCCTGGTCGCGATCCAGACGACGATGCCGGCCACCGACAGGGACCCCAGGGCAACACCCCAGGGGAACGTGACACTCGGCGGCTGGGGTTTGCGAGCCGGAATCTGAGCCTCCTCGGCACTGGGCGAGGCTTGTCCGCGGTCTTGTCGTTCCTGCGCTTCCCGACGGTCCTCCAAGAGCTGATCCGCCTGGTCGAGGGGGGAAAACTTGGCGCGAATCTCCTGCATTTTGTTCGTGATCGAGAGCAGAAAATCGTTCGACACGAGCGGACCGAAATCGCCAAGCTCCTCGAGCTGATTGGTCACGCTGATCGGTGTTGCGAAATCAGGCGTGAAGTGACGTTCCGAAGCGGGTGTCCCCGAAGGAAAGGTCACCCGAGAGAACAAGGGACGGACCGCCTCGGGAATCGGGTCACTCGGCCGCGCCTGCGAGAGTGCGGCCGCGTAACCGGTGAGACGAGTCTCGAGACGTCGCAGATCTCTCAAGAGGAGCTGGCGCTGTTCCTCGGGCGTTCCGCGTTGCCGTGGACCCATTTTGACGATCGCATCGAGCACGCGTTCGCGAGCCTTCCGGGTCTCGTCGACGAGCACCAGCATGGACCGCGCGGTTTGATGCTCCGCCGGAAACGCCGATTGGACACCACGGATGACTTGAGCAACGTCGATCATCCGAACGCCTCTTGGTCCCGAAGGAGTTCGTCGAAATACTCGTCTTCGGCTTCTCCGATCTCGTCGAGGACTTCCCCCACTTGTCCGTGCTTGGCCTTGTTCACCAAACGTTCGAGTCGAGGACCCGCTCGTCGTCGAACGGCACGCGCGGCCGCTCGACCACCTCGGCGCAAAACCTCTTCGGTCGCCCGGGGCGGAACACCGAGCAGTCCCAAAGCCTGCGAGGCGAGACGAGCCCCCGCGCGGCCGATGGGCTTCACGACTTTCGCCGCCGCTTTGCGGACCTTGCGAATGACTTCGTTGCGGGCAAGTTTCTTCGCGAGATTGCGAATCTTCCCTCGCATGCGTTGGAGGATCCGCTTGAGACGGCCTTTGTCCCCACCGACCTCGTAGTCCTCGAATACACCCATGACCTTTTGAAGGTCTTCCTTCAAGACGGGCTTGACGGGCTCACGCGGCATGTCTGGTTCTTCGATTGCCTTTTCGAGGGCATCGCGAGCCTGCTCACGAACCTCGGGGTCCTCCGACACCGCAGCTCGGCACAAACGCAGGAACAGGTTTTGCGCGCGTTGCAGGGACATGGACGCTCCAAAGAAGGCGGTCGTCCCCTGTTGCAGCCAGATCGCAAATGCGGTGACTTTCGTCGGGGTCATGCGGATCCGCACCCAGATTGCGGGGGCGAGTTCGTGGAATCCTCGTTGGCGCAACGCTTCTACATTCATGTCGTCGTCTCCTGGAGCGTACGGGCAGTCTGGTTGGCGGAGGCAAAAGCTTTTGTGGCCGTCTCCGGCCATTTCAACAACTCACGATGAGCTTGGTCCTTGGGCAGTCGCGACAGATACACGCTCGCGTCCGCCATCAATCCCTCGAGCGTGATCGGCAGGCCGCTGATTCGCTTTTTGACGAGCGACGTTTGCCATTGCACACCCGCCGGATCGAGCATGATGTAGTGCCATGCCTTCGGATAGGCACTGCGCAATACATCTGCGGTGCGAAGCTCGGAAGAGAACGCGACGGCCAGTGCCCAGCGTCGCCAGTTCTCGTGGCCGACCTGCGGTGCGTTGGGATTGATCGGATGGAGACCCAACTTCGGCTCCAGCGTCAATCCTCGGCCGACGTAAGCACGAAGCCGGACCCATGCATCGACGTACTTTTTGTGGCTTCGGTTCTTGGGATCGATCGCCGTCGGTCCGTCGGGATACGCGGACCAATACGCCACGTCTGCAAGCCAGTCCCCGAGATCTTTGCCGCCTCGGGTCTTGTCTCGCGGCGGAAACGTCTCGGGTTTCTCCACCACGACGCCGGCGGCATGGCGTCGTTCCGTCGCTCCCGCGAGCAAAGAAGCCTTGAGCTCGAACGGACCGGTCGACGGAGAAGACTCGAGACCCGGTGCAGTCTCTGACGATTCACTCGTCTCGTCCGTCGACGTCGATGAACGCGCGGGCGTTTTCTTGCCGGAGCCCTCGTCCACGGAAGGCAACGGGCGTTGACGCTTGGACGTCGCGGATGGGGTGCCAGACGGCTTCGAGGGTCGCTGCGACGTCGTTGGGCTTGGTTGCCCACTCGGCGGAGGAGGGAGAGGGGCAGGGGGCAAGGCTTGTCCTTGCTCACGCGGGGAAGAAGGTAGGACCGCGGCCGTGCGATCGGGCCGCACCGGAGCCGCGGTGGCCGGCGGTGGAGGAGGGGGAGTGAACCCGGGGATCGGACCGAGGTCGAACGCAGGATCGGTCAGAGCACGTTGCCGTCCCGCGCCATTCGTGTTCGACGGCGTCGGTTGGAGAGGAAACAGAGGAAAGGGAGACGCCTCTTGTTCACTCAGCGCATACGCCAAGCCACCGAGCCCCGCCAGGACGCTCACCCCAATCGCGATCTTCGCACCCGTGCTCATGCCTGCCATTGCGTTTCCCTGATCCTTTTCGGTTTCGGAACTCGTGGTTGTGCTGGACGGCGGTCGCGACCCATTCCCAGCACCCGGGATGGATCCAGTCGATAGCGAGGCTTGCCATGACCATCGACGACCTCGACCACCGCGTGCAGGAGATTGGGGTCGCGACGTTGTCGGATGAGTTGCACTCGGGCGCCGCGGATACCCCTTCGAGCACGAAGCTCCGCCGCCAACCAGCACGAGAGCCCTTCGCAGTCGTCCGCCCTATCCTGCAGGATCGTCGGAATGTCGTTCCATTGCTCGGGGCTTCCTTCCCGGCGATAGCGAACGCCCGATGCATAGAGATCGGGGGTCGCGGGATGAGTCAGCAGGAACATCGTGTTGACCCGAACCTGCGCCTCGAAAAACGTCCGCAGGACGTCCACGCGCATCCGGAAGGGGTAGGCTCCAAGCGCAATCGTCTGCGCGATCTGGACCGACCACGGCTCCACGTCGCCCGATCGCGAACCGGCACCGACCGAAGATCGATCGGATGAGGCTCGTGGTTCTTCTCGCGGGCGCCCACGGACCATCCCCAAAACCTGAGCGGGATCCCATCGGCGCCGGGGGTCCTCCGCGTCCTCGACCACCGCAACGAACGATCGAAGGAGCGTGCGATCGCGACGTCGCTGGAGAAGTTGCACGCGAGCCCCGCGGATTCCCCTTCGCACGCGAAGCTCCGCCGCCAACCAACACGCAAGTCCCTCGCCATCGTCGTATCCGTCCCGAACGATCGTCGGAATGTCCTTCCACTGCTCTGGACCCCTTTCGCGACGATAGCGAACACCCGATGCATAGAGGTCAGGAGTCGAAGCGTGCGCCAGCAAATAGGCCATGTTGACCCGGGTCTGGGCCTCGAGAAAGGTTTCCAAGACCTCCGGACACATCGAGGAGGGGTACACCCCAAGGGCAATCGTTTGAGTGACCTTCACAGATGAAGGCTCCATTTGAACCGGACGAGGTCGGCTACCGACTGGATCGGTTTGGGGCTCGCAAAGCCGACCGACAGTTCCCACCATTTCGGTGCGTCTTGGGGTCGCGCCGACTGGAGGCGGGTATAGAGATTCCCGACGTTGATGCGGACTTGCGCTTCGAACGGCGGCGCTTCGACGTTGTTGAATAGACCGATCACAAGTGCAAACTCCAACGCACACGAAAGAGGTCACCCCTACGAAAGGACAAGGATGGCCGGCGCTCGATGAACCCGATGGATACCGCCCACCATTCCGCCCCATTCGGCACGCCGACCGAGGCGGCTCCGAGCACGAGCCCGAAGGAACCATCGACGGTCCACGGTGTGGACCCTAGGACCGTGAAACTACGGTCCACGAGAGCGAGCGCAGCGACGAATGAACTCTGCCCCGCCGTAAAGCCTCCGAAGCACAGCGTGGCCCGATCGGCAAAGTGAGGGATCGGGAGCCATGGCGGGCCCGGACTGCGTTTTGCGAAGAGCATCAGAGGAGTGGCTCCCTCGGTGGGAGCACCGCGAAGATTCGATCGAGCGCTGCGTCGAAGGCCGCGCTCGCGCGGTCAGCCACGAGCGCCCGCGACAAGACGGATGCGAGAACCGCCAACGCTTGATCCTCCGTTCGCGCTTGCTCGAGGCGGGGGAGGGGGCCTGCATCGACGATCCCATCGAAGAGTTCGAAGCCCCCGAGCGGAACGAGGGCGCGTTGGGTCTTGACGGCCGCGAGGGCATGCGTCTCGCCATAGCCGACCGACGCCGAGCTTTCGAGCTCGAGGCTTTCGGGTGCCGACTCCGGACTCGTCGTGTACTGGACGATCTGCACGTCCAACGATTGGGAGGGGACGGCCACCGCCGTCCCCTCCGTGACATCCACCTCGATCCGGTGGACCGCTTGACCATTGCCAAACTCGATCACACCGGCGTGTTCTCGAGGGAGGCCTCGCAAGGGAACGATCGGGCTTGGGGAGGCCGAACTTTCTCCGGGCACACCCGCGACGTACGAGAACACGATCGTGCTCGTCGTGGCGAGATTGCCATCCGTCTTCAGGTCGATGACTCGCTTCGAGCCAATCGAGGGCACGACGTCGAACACGACGGCGACACCCCCGAGCTCGAGGGACACGACTTTCGCCGCGAACCTCGGCAATCGGGTTTTGCCGCCCGCCTTGACCACATGGTGCCGCGCAGCGCCTAAAAGGCCTGCAGATCGATCTCTCGCTGTCATAGCCACCCTCTGAATCCGGGCCCTTCATCGACGGCCCCAAGAACGATGATTCGAACTATCGAAGCGCTCGAGCGTACGCGCCAAACGTAAAGTTACTGTTGGCGGGTGCGTTGGCAATGATCACGCTGAAGTCGGTCCCCGTTTGGACGGTATCGAGTCCCAACCTCGTTCCCTGCCCGGTCGTGTCCGCTTGAAACATGATCCCGGGCAAGGGTTGCAAGGACGCGAACTGGCTCTTGGTTCCGACTTTGATATCCGCAATCGTATATGTTGCTGGATTGATCACACCTCCTTCTGCGTTGAGCGCCGAAATGAACAGTCGATCGACACGGCAGGGCTCCTGCACCGTCGTCGAAATGATGAGCTGACCCGCGGTGTTCCCTTGGGTCGCAAATCCACCGAGCGGAATGGTACGCACCCGTGACGGCTCGCTTTCGTCGATCAGAACCGCCGGACCTCGACTGATCGCCGCGGCTCGCACGGGTGCCGCGGCTCGAACGGGGGCCGCTCGAACGGGAGCCGCAGGCACGGCCCGGACGACTCGCCTCCTCGGTGGAGGAGCGGCCGCGACCGGGCGCACGACGGCGACCCGCGCCGGCGCTGCGCGTGGTCGCTGTACGGCTCTCCCGAGTCGCGAGCGTCGCAGTGGACGTCGTCTGGGACGAGCGCCGACTTCCTCGAGGCCGTCGAGCTCGCTGAGCATGGAGGCGAGCTCCTCCTCTTCCTCCTCGGCTCCGGTTTCGAGGTCGTCATCCTCGTAGCCGATGAACTCCAACCCGATCTCGTCCTCGTCGTCTCCGACCTCGTCCTCGTCCTCGTAGCCGACGAGCTCGAGTTCCCCGACTTCGTCTTCGTAATAGTAGTTCGGCATGGTCTTTGCTCCTATCTACCGCTCGGCGGCGATCATCCCGGCATCATCAATTCGCGCTCCTCGGGACTCCAGTCGTCCTCGGGATTTCGAGCCCATCGCTCCTGTCTCCGAGGGACAGGGTCGTGGCCGGGAATCTGCCTCGTCCTGCCGGGATCGACCCCCGAGATTCGGACGGGTCCCGCGGGTTGCTGCCGTGCCAACACTTGTGACAGGCGTGTGAACCCGAACCGGCGGCCGAAATCCGCGGCCACAATGCCCAGATTGGCCGACGCGGCGTAGCGGAGTTGCGTCGCCGCCAGGGGGTTCTCCTTCTGCATGACCAAACTCATGGCCAGGTATCCGAGCCCGGCCGCAACGGGCAACGGCATCGGCCCGAGCGACGCCCGACCACCATCCGGATTTCGAAATCGTTCCTCGACAAAGCCAGTGACCACGGCTGCGGACGGAGCCGTGAGCAGGACCCCAACGACCTCGCTCGTGGTCTCCTGCAGGCTTTTCGCCTCCTTCCGGTGGTGCTCCTCCAACCTGTCCTTTTTCACTAGCGCCTTCGCAAGATCCTCTCGGGACTTGCGCATGTATTCCTGCAACGGTCCAGTCGCCATACGAGCATTGCGTGGCACAAGACCCGGCTCCTCGCTTCCTAACGCTTTATCTTAGGAAGACGTTAGGAAGCGTTAGGTAACGTTAGGCAAAAACGCTGTTACGAGGTTTTTCCCTGGGATACGATTCGATCTCGCGACGTTAGGAAGCGTTAGGCAACGTCGGGCAAGACATCGCGCTCAGCCGACTTTGGACCCCGCGAGATCGCGGCCCAAATCGGGTCCAGGAGCACGATTTCGCAGACGTGGCGAATTTTTTGCGAAAGCCCGCTCCCTCGACCTGACCCTAAGGATCGCGACCCGCTTACGCGCACGAACCGCCCACTTCCACTCACCAAAGTGGGAACCGATGGACGAAATACTCCGTATAAAGAGCTTCGAGGTGAAGAGATCCGAAAGCCTATTGGAGTGGTGCCGCGAAACTTACGCCGTGGGCCAGACTATGGACGAAGCAAGTCAAGTGAGGTGGTGGTCGGTCTATCGGGCTGACGTCTCTCGGCACCCCTTTCGAAGGGGAACGGCTAGAGACAACATGACCCACCGTCATCTCATTGGACGGATTCCACGACCCAGCTCTGCCGAAGCGCTCGCCGACCGGATCGAGCGTGCCGCAGGCGATGCCCATGTCCGCAAGGTGACGATCCACGCGCGGCAGCCTTCCACCAAAAATCAGTACAGCACGCTGACGTGGACCTTCGAGGATGACGGTTTCGACGAAGACGACTTCGACGAGGACGAGGTCGTCGAGGACGAACCTTCGATGGAGGGTGCCCAGCTCGCGCAGGTCGGCCAGCTGCTCCGGCATAACGAGCGCCTGTTCGACATCGTGACCCAGACGTCGAGCGAACAAGTGAAAGGAGCGACCGCCCTTGTGAAGTCGCTTCAGGATGAACTGGTTCGGCTGAGAAAGGAACTCGCCGATCTCTACCAAGAACGGTTCGTCGAGAAACGCCAAGCGCTCGAGATCCTCCATACGCAGGACGAGCAGGAGCTCGAACGCAACCTGAAGAAACAGAACCACGAGTCGGTTCATCAGGTGATCCGTTCGGGACTCACGGTTGTTCAGCACTGGCTGACGGGCGGCAGCAAAGGGGCTTCGGACGGCAGCCCGCTCGTGCAGAGCCTCCAACATCTCGTGCACAGCATGGACACGGAGCAACTCCAGGCATTAGGAAGCATCCTGCGCACCGACCAGCAGGCCCTGCTGGTTCAGCTGTTCAATTCCATCGACAACCGCAGGGAAACGCCGGAGTCGAGTTCGAACGCCGTGGTGCCCCCATCAAGCGATCCCCCCAACGGCAACGGCCATCATCCAGTGTCGCCGGAGCTCCTCCAGCAACTCCGGGACACGATCACGCCCGAGGAGTACCAGATCTTGTTGAACCAACGAATGCATCGACGTGGCAGCGGCGGGGAAGGGGAGGGCTCGCGATGAACGCCCCCCTCGAAGACCCTTCGCCGGCACAGGCCGTGTTTTTCTTGGCGGCGTTCCTGGAACGAATCCCATCCTCCGACGAGTCCACTTTCGCCGTGGTTTGTCTCGCGAAACTGTGCGAACGCGCGACGGGTTCACGTCTCGAAACCGTGATCGGCCAATACCTCGACGAGGAGTCATGAACAAACGTCAACCCGGGAAATCGTTCCATCGTCCTCGAGCCACCCACCCGGCTCCTCACGTGGGCTGAGAGATGACGATGGATGCGACGCTTGTGCGTGACATCGCCGAAATGAAACGGCATCTGATGGAGCTTCGCGGGGAGATTGCGATCCTTCGGGAGGAGTTGCAGAAGCTTCGTGGAGAGAAGTTTTCCAGGGCAGAGGCGACTCAACGAGCGAGGATCGCTCTGGCGGCGAAGCGCGCGATGTACGAGGTCGACGAGTGGATGGTTCTTTGCAAACGAAAGAGCTGGGACCCTACGCGCATCCCTCCCAAGCTGAAGAGGGAACTCAAACTCAAGAGCCCCAATCCGCTTGCGAGGCCACCGCCATAAGCCCATTCGGCCAGGTGACGAGGAGAGGGGTTCCACGGGTTCCACGCGAACACAACGCTCGACACGATCATCATCTCGGAATCAGATCGAGCTGCGCGTCAAAGCACCAACACGGGCATTCACGCATACCCGTTTCAACGAGTCTTTGACGCGCGAGCTCGACCGCCTCTTCGCAAACATCGTTCCCGAGAAACGAACGCCCCAAGCGGCCCGCGGCCACGCCCGTTGTGCCGGAGCCTACGAACGGATCGACCACGACCTCTCCGGGCTGCGAGCTCTGGCGGACGAGGACCTCGAGCAGCTTGACCGGCTTTTCCGTCGGGTATCCGCCACGGATTCGCCGCGCCTCCAGGACGTCCGGGACGGAGAGGTCGTTGAGCTTCCGCTTGCCCTTTTCGAAGAACAGGACCATCTCGTATCGCGAGCGATAGTGGTACCCCATCCCGATCTTCTTCTTGTCCCAGATGAGCGGCTTCCAAAAGCGAAAACCCGCGGCCTCGGCGATCGGCTTCGCGATGAACGCGGTCTCGGGGTCGCACAGGAGATAAAAGTGGCGGTCGGGTTTCAAGACCCGATGGATCTCCGCGAACAGCTCGGCGAAACGTTTGTTCGGGAACGTCGCAAACCAGTCGTTGCTCGATGCCTTGCTATGTCGTAGGCGGGTCGTGGTCCCCACCGCACGATGCTTTTCGAGCGACTCGTATGCGGGATCTGTGACGACGAGATCCACCGATTCGGGCATCAACCCACGGAGCCACGTCACCGCGTCGTCACGTGACAACGAAAACCTTCCACCCACGTTCAGTCCTTCGCCGTCGGACACTGCGGAAACCGTGAATCAAACATAGCACTCCGCTCGCGAAGAGCTCACCCACACCCAACGTGAACACCGTCCGAGCGCCTGCTCGAGAGCCATGGTGGGAATTGATGTCCGAATCGAGGCCGCACGGGTCGTGCCTTCAATGACCTCGGATCGCGGATCGTAGAAGAAGCGTGATCCGAATTTCCAAACTCCATTCCAGCCGATAGGCGAACGTCGAGTTTCGTCCACATCGTTGCGGTTTTTAATGGCATCCGGACGCAGAGTCGATATGCTGGCACCGTTCAGTTTCGCAACCGGACTGCGGTGCATGGGCAGTTCATTGGAGTGAGCCATGGGAAAGTCCGCGACATCTCGAGTGGAACACGTTCCTCTTGCTACGCCTGACGGGCCTCGTTTGGAGATTGCGGAGCCGTCGGAATCCCAACTTCTCGACGACGCGATTCAAGACTTGAAGGCGGCACTCGCATTGCTCGAGGGCGTCGAGGCACCCAGCACTCAAGCCATCACCGATGCGGGTTGCCTCGCGGAAAACTCGGGCTCGCTCCTCGAGCGGATCTTCGAGTTGCGACTTCGCCTCGAGGACGAGGGCATTCCGTCGAAACTCGAAAGGTGAACTATCTCAAGAAGGCCGACCAGGCCTGCACCTTGCTAAGGCGTGAATCCATGCGCCTTCGGGATTCGGTCCTCAAGGCCGCTGACAGGCTTGCGAGGCAAATCAAGCAGGAGACCGAGAGGGAGTGCACCCGTCTCGAACGGGACGCGAAACGAGCCCAGCAAGTGGCCGATCGGCGGGTGGAGGAAGCCAAGAAATCCCTTTCGGGAAAGAAGGTTGCGAAGAACCGGTCGAAGCGAGCAGCCCAAAGCACGACAGCGAAGGCCTCGCGCAAGCGAGATCCAGCCCGAGAGACGAAACCCAAACCTCAATCCCTCGAGCAGTTTGCATCGGCCGTGCAAAAGGCGGCCGACAAAGTGATGGGGCAGGGGCGCTATGACGAGGACCGGGTGTTCGTGGCGGCTGTTTGGGACGCGCTGAACGGAAGTCGACAGATCGGCGAGAGCACGCTGAACGCGTTCAAGCATCGCTTGGTCGAGGCCAATCGCGAAGGACACCTCCGCCTCAACCGTGCCGATCTGACCGCGGCGATGGACCCTGCCATGGTCGCTGCGTCGGAGATCCGGTATCTCAACGCAACGTTCCATTTCATCGTGTCCAGAGCGCAACGGACAATCCGGCCATGACGGTGACACATGGCATCTATGGGGACCGAGGGCTTCGAGACCTGTGGAGTCCTATGCCGCTCCCGCCCGCCCAAGAACCGCATAGCGAGCGATTTCCTGAGCGTCGTCCGGAGAGTATCCATACTCCCGATAGACTCGCTCCGCGACGCGAAGCATCTCTTCGACATGCGCGGCGCTTGCGGTCCGCAGGATGACCCGGCCTTCGCGGATAAGGACGGGACCAAGGACTGTCCGAATGATGTCGTCTTTCATATCGACTGCGGTCCGCGGGATCACCCGGCCTTCGCGGACAAGGATGGGACTTAGGGCTGTCCGAATGATGTCGTCTTTCATGTCGACAGGGTCGGCCCGGGACAACACGTTGTTGCATCCAAATAAATTCGCGGGTTTTCCCGTGCAACCGACGGATCGAACGGCCCGTCCGCAACATCGGACGCGATTCCATGGCACGGCTGCCGAGGCCACTCGGGCTATCTGGACGTCCGAGAGTTCGGAGCGTGGGACGGCTCCTCGAGGAGCGCGTCCGCGACCCGGATGACGTCGCGACCGTGCGCCAGCTGGAGACTCCGAAGCCGCGAGAGATAGGTCCCAAACGTTCCGCTGTTGGACGAAAGACTGGCTGCTGCCGCGAGGTCATCGCGACTGAGGCCGTGCGAACCAGCGGCCACGAGCGCCTCGAGCATGCGCCGGCTACCGCCACTGCCCAGCCAGTCGAGCCAATAGCGCACCAGCTCGACGCCCACAGGAAGCGGTTCGTATTTCCCAAGGGTCTGCAGCCCTGCATCCGTCGCGAAAAACCGATGGTCCCGACTTTCGAGAAGTCCTTGAGCGCGCAGCTTGGAAAGATACGTCCCGAAGGTTCCGCTCTTGGGTGAGAGCCCCGCAAACAACCCGAGCTGCGTCCGATCGCACCCACCTCGATGCTGAGCGAGCGCGACCAAGATTCTCCGTTGGCCGCGATGAACAGCATCCCCGCCATTGACCCTCGTGGTTCGAGCCGAGGTCGATCGCTTCGAGGTCTTGCGAGCGGGCGAGGAGGGCTCAACCGGTACGGCAGGTTCACCCTTCGAAGCATGTTCATCGGGATCGCCCTGGCCGATCCCGCGACGGGATCGAGCGATCGCAGCCTCGACCTGTTGCAACACTCCTTCGGCCTGAGCCAAACGCCGCTCCAGGTCGGCACGTTCACGCTGGTGCACGCGTTGGAGATCCGCACAGGCCCGCTCGACCGCGACCCGAATCGCGCTCGAATCGCTCTGCCGTTTGGCGTTCTGCTGCTCGAGCTCGGCGATCACCCGCTTTGCAGCGGCCAAGTCATAGATCTCGCGGTCACCGGCGTCCTGGATCTCGGCGAGCTCGCTCAACACCCTTTGGATTCGTGCCGATGGTTTCGGCGCACGAATCATGTGCCGGCGTCCGGCTTCCGGATGAGTGGTTCGAACGCGATCACTCGTCCCATCGGGTCGGACGCGGACCGAGAAGGGGTGGGGGAGGGGAGGGGAGGGGACTTTGTCGGTTTCTTGGAGTGGGAGCGCGCATGTGCTTTGCAAACCGCGATGAGGAGCGACAAGTCGAAGACTCAAGCGAGCCGATCCAACAAGAGGCCGAATACGCCCACTGTGCCTACGGAATCCGGGCTCGGCGGTCGGATCGAATCGTCACCTGCCAAGGACACAAAACCTGGAACGACTGTATCTCTCGAAATTTCTGCCGTCGTCGCAGAGGAAGGGTACCGCCGGCCCCCGCTTGAGCTCTTCGCGGAAGTAGATCCAGAACATGGGGACCAAAGCGACGCCGATAGAGAGCTCGTCGCCATCCGATCCGCTCGCTTGGAGACCGTACTCCGTGACTTCCGCATTTGCGGAAAAGTGGTCGGCAGCAACTCGGGTCCCGTGGTGACCTGTTTCTTGTTCGTCCCCGAGGCGGGCGTGAAGCTGTCGCGGATCGAAAGCCTCGAGCACGACATTGCCATGGCGCTTGAGGCCAAACGGGTTCGCATCGTCGCCCCCATCCCAGGGACAGCGTTCGTCGGAATTGAAGTTCCCAACCGGACACGCAAGTCGGTCTCGCTCCGTGAGGTCCTCGAGACTGACGACTTCGGCGAAGGAAAGCAGCTTCCGATCGCGTTGGGCAAGGACATCACGGGTCGTGCCGTTTCGGCCGATCTGACTCAGGCACCTCATCTCCTCGTCGCCGGAGCGACCGGCTCAGGCAAGTCTGTCGGCATCAACGCGATGATCTGTTCGCTGCTTTACGCGCGCGCTCCCGAAGACGTGAGACTGATCCTGATCGACCTCAAAATGCTTGAGCTTTCGATTTACGAAGGCGTGCCGCACTTGCTGCTTCCGGTTGTGACCGAATGCGACAAGGCCGAGATCGCACTGCGTTGGGTGGTGGCCGAGATGGAGCGCCGCTACGCGATCCTCTCGGCGGCGCAGGTACGAGACATCAACGCCTACAACCGCAAACTCCCCGAACTACAAGCCCAGTGGAATGACCACTCGACCGTTTCTGCCTTGCTCTCCGCCGACGAACGAACTGACTCTCCACGCGGTGAGCGACCCACGAAGTTGCCGTTCTTGGTGGTCGTGATCGATGAATTTGCAGACCTCATGATCGTGGCGAGCAAAGCAGTGGAAACCTGCGTCGCCCGGATCGCGGCGAAGGCTCGAGCCGCCGGCATTCACTTGATCATCGCGACCCAGCGTCCGAGCGTCGATGTCATTACAGGTACGATCAAAAACAACTTTCCTTCGCGGATCGCCTTCCAAGTGACGGCCGAAGCCGATTCGCGGACCATCCTCGACGGCAAGGGAGCCAAGCAACTCGTGGGGACCGGGGATATGTTGCACATGGACCGTGGCAGGGAAGCCCAACGGGTTCAGGGTTGCTTCGTTTCCGAAGAGGAGATCCTGCGGCTCGTCGAGTTCGTTCGACGACAAGCTCGACCGACCTACAACCTCGACATTTTGCGGGAGCCCTCGCCGGAAGCTGAGCTGGACCCCCTCTATCTCCGAGCCGTCGAAACCGTCGCAGAAGCGGGCAAGGTCAGCGTGAGCATGCTGCAACGTGAGCTACGCGTCGGCTATGGGCGCGCCTCGAAACTCGTGGAAGCGATGCGCGAGCGTGGGGTGGTCGGCGCGGAACCGAAGGCATCGCCACACCACGGCTTGGACGAACTCTTCGACCAAGCTGTGGATCTCGTCGCCACGGAGCGAAAAGCGAGCACGAGCATGCTGCAGCGACGCCTGGGCGTTGGTTACAATCGCGCGGCGAGGTTGATTGAAACCATGGAGACGCGCGGCATCGTCGGACCGCCACGCGGCGCAACCTTCCGAGAGGTTCTTGTTACCGCGTAGAGCGGGTGCCGACCGCTTGCGCACTTCTTGAAGGTTTCGCGGTACACTCCGCACGATGCGTGGTCCGCGTGTTCGGCTTTCTACGCCAGCTCTTTTTGGACTCGTCGTCGGCTGCTTCAACCCGTCGCCTGAACCGGCGGGAGAGCTCTCCTTTGCCAGTACAGGAGTGGCTACGGACGCGCCAGGCATGTGCATGCAAGGAATGGAACGATGTTCTTGTTATCCCAACAGCACATGTAATGGCGATCTTGCGTGTATTAGCGATATCTGCGTTGACTTGAAAGGGACTTCGGAATCTGCGTCCGACACAACGCAATCCGAGGGAACCGGACCGTCTCCCACCGAGGACGAAAGCGAGGCGACCACCTCGGGGACCAAACCGTCTATGCTCCAGTGCCCAGCCTGTGGTTCGGGGTTCTGTGATCGAGCGGGTCTTTGCGCTCGGGGCGTGTTCATTTCGAGCCGCCTTTTCAGCGGCAACCTGGGTGGTCTCACAGGAGCGGACCAACACTGTAGGCAACTGGCAGAAGCGGCAGGGCTTCGCGGCGAGTGGATGGCTTGGCTCTCCGATCCGCAGCAGTCAGCGGGTTTGCGCATCCCGGGCGCTAACGAGCCCTATGTTCTCGTCGACGGAACCCGTGTTGCTCCCGCCTTTGACACATTCCGAACCTCGATCGGAGATATCGCCCTCGATCCCGATGCCATCTACCTTGAGCACGCGATCGATCTGGATGAGTTCGGCAACGAACCTCCCCGTGGTTCTGCTTGTCCATTCGATCCAACGAGGCTCCCGGTATGGAGTTCGACGGCAACAGATGGGGGGTGGGACTTCGAAGCCACATGCGGGGAATGGCTTTCGGAAGAGACGCTCCCCCAAGGGGAGTTCGATTGCAACTACTGTAACACCCCAGTCTATCTTGCCGACGCTCGTGCAGTTGACTCCTTCTGGACGGCGTACTTTTGCGGTGAATACGAATGCAGCCGAACAGCGTCGCTCTATTGCTTCCAAAGTGGTTCGTCGTAGGCGGCCTCGTCCCCGACCACGCGTCACGTGTGGTCACCACAACCGTCCTGAACTCGGACAACACGATGGCTTGCAGTCTTGTGCTCGTTTGAGTGACCGGGCCCCGTGAAATTCGCAAATGTCTTTTGGGCAAAGCACGACCGATTCGCGGATCCCGAATTCATCGGGGGGCAAGTGGGGAAGAGAACAGGCAAGCATCAACAACAGGTTCTCCAGAGATATCGGCACCAACTTCTCAAATTCACGCCATGGTGTCGGGGTCGGGAGTAGATTTCAACACGCCATAAGCGAAGCGGCAACACGCACGCCCTATGCTACGACCACGAACACTCGCAACAATAGAACAATGAGCACACGATTAATTCTAGCGCCAAGCCATCCTCCACTACCTGAGCAGATCGTTTGCCTGAGCGTGGAGGTTGATAAGACCACCTGCCAGACCGATCCCACAATTGATGAGAAGCTCTCTTGCTACGAACGAGAAGGCATCTCGGTTCCGATCTCGGAAATTGTCGTACATGCAGGCATCCACTACGAAGGCGAAGCCCAGGACTACTGGGGTATCGGTCGTGAGTGCGCTCAGATTCAGAGTGCGTGGCAGGACATCTGCAACTGGGAACCTCGATCCGAAACAGACGCAAAAGGTGTGTCAAGGCTGGTGTTCACGAAGCGTGAGAATTCACGGCGCCAGGCAAACTTTTCCGAGGTTATTGCGGTAGGCGCAGGACTTGTCGTCGGAGTGCGCTTTTTTAACCGTTCTTACCGTTTCTGGCGTCCAACCCCGGGACTCTCCACCTATGACTTTTGGGCCCCGGGCCCGGAAGGCTCCGAACTTCAGCTTGAAGTGCGTGGACGCTTTGCGGGGGACAACATTGGCACCGCGAAAGCTCAGGTTCGAAAGAAGTTCGGAGAAACTGCGACGCTCTCGCGACAGCTCGGCGTGATCTTCGCTCCACGCGTAGATGTCAATACGCCCAACGTCGACATTGTCCTTGTTGATCCAGAAAAGGATGGCCTTCCCGCCATGGATTCACATCGAGAGTTCCGCGCCTTACTCCTACACTATATACCGTTCTTTGCTCGCCAGAATTTCACTGAGTTTGCCAACCGGCTCAAAAAACTTGCAGAGTCAAGCAACAACGAATTCGCCGCCTATGTCGCGTCAGGTGACGATGTGCTGCGGAACGCCAGAGTCAAACGCACCACGTTCCAATTCGAGGGCGCGGAATTCGTTGGCACGGCATGGGAGGGGTTGGCCTGGCCAACTGCTCTGGCCCCTCGAATAGAGGAGATCGACTTTTCCAAAGGCTTCTTCTATTGGGGTATCTGGACGGCCGTTCTTGAGTCTTTACGCGAAGGGCAACTGGGTGACCTAGTAGATATGAACGTGACCGTGGGCACGTACGTTCACGAGCACCGCATATATGTCTTACTTGACGACGCGACGGCGCTTGCATGGGTCCCAACTATGAATGATCTACTTGATATGCCCTGACATCTCCTCGGTTGTCCTGGCTGAGCCAGCGCCAACGAAATAGCGTTTTAGTGTCGGCGAAGCCGCGCGAACGTAGGGGTGCAACAGCATGCGCGAAGGCCGTCCGAGATCGATCGGCTCGGCATCGACTCGCAGGTCTCGAACCCATCGGAGGGCCGATAAGTTCCGCTATGACAAGCGGGGTAGGGAGTCGACGCTGTCATCTTCGATCTCATCGTCGAAGGCAATGGGATTTCATTCACGAGGTTCTCCTGCTGCAATGCGCTCCTCATATGCTCTTTCTCATGCTGTTCGGCGTCACTTCGATAGATCTCGGCCACCTCTTCGAGCAATGTTGCTGGCCTGCATATCGCCGATGCTGCCGAAACGCGATCGTGAGCGTCATCCCCTCAAGCGAGGGCGAACATACCGTGGAACTTGGTTCGGACCCGCTCAGACGAAAGCGGTCCCACCACAGCTTCGACGGCGCAGAAAGAAGGAGCTGTACCTCAACCGCCGGGGAGCCCGCGTGATCGAAGTCGCGTCTGGCGCGAGTAAGTACGTGCGCAGACCGCAAGATAGTTCTGGGAAACCGGGGAGTCCGGCAATCGGAGGCCGAAATGAAACTCGAGAAGTGCCCGGTTGGCTCGATATCCTTTGTAAACTAATGCGCCTCGCACCCGGAGTGCAAGCTGGCCATACGCCCGGTTTCACGCGCGTGAAGGCCATACCTTCGACTCGCGTCGACTCGCGCCACCCAGGGGCCTCGAACACAGTTGGTCTGCGATAGGCCAGATTGTGGCTCCGCCGTGACACGCCGGCCATTCAATTCTCGGCAGCAGTATCGGTCTCCGCTATGTCGCAAACTGTCAACGGAACTTATCTCAAGTTCACCACTATGCAACATAAAAGTAGATTGTTTGTTTCCATCTCGTGTGGATTGTTCTTTTACCCATACCTGGTAACAGCCGAGCTTGGGCCCAAGCCGTCGGTATCAGGGGAGTTACCGACTGAATATCTCGGGCTAACAGAGCTTCGCGGCGGTAGCGACGCCGACACTTCCGAGATGAGCGAGCTTCTGAATCAAGCATCGAAAGGTGATGTTGACGCGCAACTTTCTCTCGCGTTTGCCTACGACATCGGACTATTTGGAGTCAAAGATGCATCCCAAGCTGTGTTTTGGTGGAGAAAAGCGGCAGCCCAAGGCGACGCAAGTGCCCAAACTGCACTAGGGAATGCCTACTCCAACGGAGAAGGGGTTCCGAAGGATGATGCCCAGGCGGCTATTTGGTGGAAAACCGCCGCAAGCCAGTGGCGAATAGAAGCCGAGCAAGGTGACCCATGGGCGCAGATTTATCTTGGTGATGCGTATGATAAAGGAAAGGGAGTACCGAAGGACTTTTCCGTGGCTGTCACGTGGTGGACAAAAGCTGCGGAACAAGGAGCATGGTATGCAAGGATGAGACTTGCGTTCAAATACTATTATGGCGAAGGCGTCGCACAAGACTATGCCCGCGCTGTGGCACTGTGGACCGAAATCTCACACCGCTCTACCGACGCAGAGCGTATGCTGGGCTTTGCATACTACAATGGGAATGGGGTACCGAAAGACTATTCTCAAGCGATCGCATGGTGGACGAAAGCTGCCGATTCGGACAACGATTCGCAGCTGATGCTGGGCTTTGCATACTACAATGGGAATGGGGTACCGAAAGACTATTCTCAAGCGATCGCATGGTGGACGAAAAGTGCCGCGCAGGAGAATGCGGAGGCGCAGTATATGCTTGGTTTAGCCTTCTTCCACGGGGATGGTGTGTCGAAAGACGACGCACGAGCGGTCGTGTGGTGGAGAAAAGCCGCTGACCGAGGCCATGCCCCTGCTCAGGTGGCACTTGGCGACGCATATTACTTCGGAAACGGTGTCTCAAAAGACCTTGTGCACGCTATAAATTGGTGGCGAACCGCAGCGGATCAGGACAATGCAGATGCGCAAACTGCTCTTTGCGCTGCGCACTACATTGGAGAGGGTTTGCCGAAAGATCTTGCCACGGCAATCGACTGGTGTGTGAAGGCCGCAGAGCAAGGGAGTGCAAGAGCGCAACGCATTCTTTGCACGTCATATTACAATGGAGAAGGGGTGCGCAAGGATGTCACTCGAGGGTTCAACCTGTGCATGAGCGCGGCGGAACAGGGAGATTACCTCGCCCAGAGACAGGTGGGTTGGGCCTATCAAACCGGAGAAGGCACTCCGAAAGATCCAATTCAAGCCGTCTCGTGGTATAGAAAAGCAGCAGAAGAAGGTTACGATGTCGCGCAGAATGATCTTGGCGTGGCCTTCTTCTATGGCGCTGGAGTTCCGAAAGATTTCGAACAGGCGATCGCATGGTGGCGGAAAGCTGCGAATCAAGGGGAAAAGTTTGCACAACTCAATCTGGCTCGCCGATACGCTGCGGGTGAGGGCGTACGTCAGGACGTCGTGCTCGCTTATGCATGGGCGAACCTCGCGGCCGCTCAGAATTTAGAGTTGGCTTCACAGCTACGTGACTCGCTGACGTTGACTGGGGCAGACCGCGCGGAAGCTCAGCGTCTCTCCTCTTCCTGGAAGCGCGGTGCCTCTCTTGCGCGTGGGGGCCGCAAAAATGGCACTTCCCGCCACTAATGGTGCTGGCGAACGAGAAGCTTGTCGCGGTGAGCCGGCGGAGCGCGGCGGAGCCAAGGCGTGGGCGAACGCCTCGACGCCATACCGAGCGCGCTTGAGTTCGACCTCCTCAGCTTGTCGAAAATGACGCGCTTGTATCGGCTCCCCCGATGAGTTTCGGGTCGCCTCGTCGTCCCGGAACTCATCGGGCTTCGACCGGGAGGCCGATAACTTGCCTTGTGTCAGGCGGAGCAGGGGATTCGGCTTCAGCTCTCGAGCACGTCTTCGATGGACGTCGCGTTGACGAGGCGGATCCAAAAGCTCGAGATGATTGATCGGGACCTCGATGCGCTCGCGCTGACTGCTCGATGCACTGCTGGTGGTGGACGATCTCCGCCAGACGGGGTTGGGCTGGCTGCGAAATGGGTCACGAGTCGACTCGCCGCGAGCGATCTGCGACCATTTTTCCTTCGTTCGCGGCGTTTCGATTCAACAGCTCCCAAGCGATCGCGGCCAAAACTGCACACAACAGCCCCAACCGAACGAAGACAAACGCGACGACACCGACGAAGGCCAGTAGAATCAAGACGCAGTGGCCCCAATCGATGCGACTGGTCTTGAGCGCGTGGCTCCCCGCTACCAGCGTGACGAACAGGAACCAGGCGCCGAGGACGAGCGGACCGCCCCAAGGACCGACAGTGGGAGTTTCGGACAACCATGCCCATATCCCCTTGCTCAGGTCACCAACAAAGTATTCCAGCCACCTACGTTTGCCGGCCCCCTCTTGAACCCAGGCTAGCCATGCGGTCGTGGCGAAAATCGATGCGACGAGACCAAGACGGATTCGAAGGGATCTGAGTCGATGCGCGGATTCATCGCTCAGCCTCCCGAAGCCAAGAATGCGGGGCGCCCACGCCGAGAACGTGCAAAAGAGAATGAACGCAGCGATATGAAGACCCTCAAGGACCGAAGCCGGAAGCATAAGGGCCCATGCTTGTTGCCACTCCGGGGTCGACCCGGGTGGGCGACGGAGGTGCCCAACTACGGATGTTGCGACGCCCATAACCAACACGAATCCCGCAAGCCAGCTGAACACGCGCCTAAACGACTTCCACTCGGACCAAAAATCCCCCCGGGAAAGGCTGTGCACAGCGATGATGTCGGCGTCTTCCAAGCAAGCGATCGCGCTCCCCCAGGCGGCGGGTACGATGAAAAGGTAGTTGACGCTCCAGTTCAGCTCATTCGCATATTCCGTCGCGTGGCGGGTGGCCATCGATATGCCGATGGGAACCGCACCCGCCACCAACGCGATTCCAAATACGGTTGAAGCGCTAACACCAGGCCAGCGAGGAGCTTCTGCCAGCTTCGGCAGAAGCTCCTCCAGTTCGCTCGCCGACTGGTAGCGGTGTTTCGGGTCCTTGGCGAGCATCTTTCGAAGCACTTGCACGAGTGTTGGTGGAAGATCGCGCACCGGAATCGGAACCGGGTCGGCGGAACAATGGCAGGCCCGAAGCTTGTCACTCGTTGCAGGAGCGTAGGGATAGGTGCCAAAGAGCATCTGATAGAGAATACAGCCGAGGGAGTAGATGTCGGCGGCTGGACCGCGCCACAAACCATCCACAAACGATTCGGGAGCCATGTACTGGTATGTTCCAAACCCCCGCTTGTCATAGTTTGCCAGCCCAAAGTCGATGAGTTTGACCGAGATGTTTGGTCGCAACTGGACGAACATGTTCGTCGGGCTCAGATCCCAATGGCAGACCGACAGCTCGTGGGCGGCTTTGAGTGCCAGCGCGGCCTCTCCCGCGACTCTCACGGCGAGTGTCCAATCCTCCCCAAACGCTCCCGTATCCAGCTGTTGCTGTAGCGTCGGCATGGAGATCCACTCCATCTCGACATATTGTTCACCGTCGGGAAGCGTACCAAACCCGTAGAGCGTTCCGACTCTGCTGTCGGAGATTCTGGCGGCATCGGCCTCTTGCGCGAGATCAACCCCTTCGAACCCAACCTTCAGGGCGACATCGCGTTTCGCATACCCGTCGTAACACATCCACACCTGCGATTGAGATCCTACCCGCGGAGGCACATCCGCGAAGGTAAGTCGGCGATCGAGATCGGCCGTCAGCAGCGGTCGAGACGATTGCGGTTCTTCCGAGCTAACGGTCACTTGACCTTCCACCTCTCGACGATACGGAACTCGTTTCGATGGATGAGCTCATCCTTGGAGATGCCGAGCTTTTCGGTGAGTTCCGTTCTCAAGTCGCCCTTAATAGTCGAAACATTTGAGCTGGATATGTTCAGCCTGGACTCAAGCTCGTAAGTCGTGAATCCCAAGTTGTGACCCCGACGCCGCTCACGCAGCAACAGCTCAAGCAATGGCCACAGCCGGGGCGGAAATTTTTCTTCCTTGCCATCGACGGCGACCGTGAAGTGCGCTCGCTTCTTGTCGTCGACGTGCTCCGTCGCGCGAATGACGAACGTCCGGCTGGTGTGCTCTCCGTAGACGACAAAGGATGACGGGGGGCGGACCGTTGAGATGTCCGGGTGCACCTCGACAGACGGAGCTTCTTTGTTGAACGGCTTTTGCCGGAACCTGAACCCGATCAGGTCCGCGATCTGGAATGTCGATCCATCGAGCACTACGACCGCCTGCTGTGGGCTCTGTGCTTTCCCATCGACGAATATGCGGGCTTCGTCGTGCACGGCCTGGATGGTCCAGTGCCCCTTCAGGGTGCGGGAGAACTTCGCATGATGCCGCGAGACCCGGTTGCACGGCACCACGATATGCGAAGTCGTGAGTCGGCCAATGATGAGCCCTCTATGGAGAGCATGCGCACAGCCCCACCGGTCGAAGCACCACGCTTCGGCGCTTGTGCGGTCGGGACTCTTGATCCCCGGCGGGACGACGATCTCGGAATCCCACAGCAGGGAGCCGACGCACGTGCTGCATCCGTAGCCGATCAGCGTCTCAGGAGCAGGTGCCCCACACAGAGCGCACGCCATGTGCGCCGACTATAGCACAGAAGACTTGGGCATCTCTGCTCCACTTCTGACGAGCGGCGGACAGAACTCAGTGCATGCACCCACTCGATCTCGTCCGAGAAATCCGACGACTACGCGTCAGGCTCGATGATGCCCCGGGAGGCCTGAGTGAAGACCAGCGTCAGGGTCTGGCCGCCCTCGAGGATGACTGCCGCGATTGGGCTCGTAGAGTTGCGCTGGTCGAGCGGGAAGCGTTCCACACACTGCTCCACGAGCTCGCCTCGGCAGAGGAACCCTCAAGTCCAGCGGTTGTAGCGCTGATAGACAAGGTCCGCCGATGCTTGCTCTCCAAGAATTCCTAGGCGTTCTGCTCAATCTCTGACGGTCCCCTCGTCGAGTTTGCTCGGACGGGCCGTATCACGGATGCGGAGCTCGGAACGACCGAGTTCGCACTGGAGAGTAAGAACATGAGCGGAATCAAAGAGATTTGCTTCGCTGCATTTGCCTCCTTCTGCGCCGGTGAAGGCGTTGCCGACGCGTCGACACCTGCGGTTCCCGACGTCTGGGCCACCGACATGCATGCATTGGAAGCGCGGCGGCCACCTCGAGAGCATTACCTCGAGGTCACCATCAGAGCCACGGACAACGGTTCGATGAAACCGCAGGTCCTCGCTGGTCCTGTGGGCGCCCACGTTGCGATCTGGATCTGTCAACGCACGGCAGGTGAATGCCACGAGCTCTGGTCGGACAGCAACCTTCTCTTCGCGAGCAGGACAGTGACCATACGAGAGATCGTAAAGCTCGATGGCAACGAGCCCGCGACGATCATATTCGGCGTGAAAGGCCTCGTCGCATTCCAGCGCAACTTGAAGATCCTCAAAATAGCGCTCCAGCTCGCCAAGGCTGTTCTGGGAGCAACCCCCGCCGCCCCCCTCAGCGTGGCTTTGAACGAGGCCGCAAACCTTACGACCACCACTGCGGCGAAGGAAAACGAGAAGAAGAAAGCAATCGACGCCGATCTCGAGTTCAAGCTCGTGGACGGTGCCCGCGTGGCACAGTGTCTCCGCCGCGATCGCTTTGAGCTGGAGCTCGGTAAAAGTGGAACTGAGCCCTGTGACGGCCTGGAGATCTTGTTTTCTGCCGAGACAAAGACCGAGGTCGTACTGAACCCACAGCCACCGGAGCCTACGACCTGCACGTTCGACATTTCAGGCTACACCGCAGCCGTCGAGCGTGAGCGCTCCGCATTGACGACGAGGCAGCGGGCAGAAGAGGACGCCTTGCTTGGTGCCTTGCGCGCGACCCAGGTTCTCTGCAACAGCAATGATACCAATGTGGAAGCGGATCATTATCTCGTATACAAGCAAGCAGTCGCGGGCGTGCCATTTCGCTATCACCACATCCACAAAAGCCTGGAGACGCTGATCAGTCAAGAAATTACGGCCGAGCTCCGAGACGCCGTCCACGTGGCGATCAAACCAGCCTCGACGGCAGCACAGCTCCAGGAAGCCGCCATGTGGCTCGGCGAATATGCAAACCTTTCAATGCCCTACAAGGAATGTATCCGTCGCAAGGCTATGATCGAGTACAAGCACATCGAAGCACTGAAAATGCCTACGAAGATCGAGGAATGTGACAGGTATCTTGCCGATGCCGCAATGAACAGTAAGTGTCCAACTTGTATCGCGATGGTCTCCCGCGAAAAGGAAAAGCTCAAGTTGATCAACGACAGGGAAATGTTGATGAGCGATGCTGTAAAGATCCTTAAGCTGATCCACCAAGGCACAGAAGCCGAGACCACTGACCTCAACCGCTATGCCAACAGTTGTCGTCCCCTCGACGAACAGGAGGAGAACCTTCCTTCTGAACTGGAGGAGCTGCGCAAGAAAACACTGGATGCGCTGAGCCAAAGCGAAGCCTCTAGTAAAGTGAAGGCCGCAAGCGAATATCTAATGGAATCGAATAAACTTGCCGCCAAGGTGCGAAAGGTACTGGAACAATCCTGCGCTCCGACCGCTGCCGAGCTCGTCGTTCAACACGAGCAGTCCGTCGAGGAGTCCGCAAAAATCGTCATCGAGCAGCTTGGACACTGATTCGAAGACCAGGCGCTCGGCGGTCTCGCGCGTGTTCAAGATCATGCGCTCGAGCGTCGTGATCCCCGGACGGACGATCTGAGCGCGAAGAAGCCGCTCACACGAATCGGCGAGGAGAGCACGCGGGCTTGCATGCGCGCGAGCCCGCTCGACCAGTCAGTCCTCGAGTTCACGCAGATCCTCGGCCGTTGGGCGGCGAAACCCGAGATGCTGGATCGCTCGCGCTGCGTGGTCCGTTCTCGTCTTTGCTCGTCGACCGTAGCCGTGGAGTTCGGGGGTACAATCGAGTTGCCGAGCCAGGTAGCGAAGGATCAGCAGCGACGTGCTGCTGAAGGTCGATCGGGATGAAGCCCAGGTACCGCAGCGCACAGATCGTCAGGGCCAGGCCAAGCCGATTCTGTTCCAGATGGCCCTTGCTGGCTTCGTCGAGATCGGTGGGTGTCAGGGTGAAGTAGGCCGCCAGCTCTTCCCGAGCGATCTCCATCGGGAACGTTTGCATCCGTGCGCGCTCGGCCACCGAAAGGAAAAAGCCCGAACTCATGACGCGGCGAGCCTGGCATGTATACTGGGCCCCTCTCCCGTGTTTGCAAACGGGCTCGGGGATGGGTCTGGGAGCCACAAATCGGCAATTACAGATGTGTAGCACTTCCAGGAAAACGGGACATAGCCTAGTTTCCGATGTTGATTTGCATATCGACCTCATCATCAACTAATTCGCTCCCAAGGAGGAGCGATACGCCGGATTGTTCGCCACTATAGGTAAAGTCGCCAAAGCCGTCCCCGTTCACGTCGCCAACGAATGCGATAAAATCGTCCGGAGGTGAAATGTCAACGGTCGCTTGGCTGGACGGATCAGGGGAGCCCAAGTAGATCCTGCCAGGATCCGATACGAAGACGTCGTCAAATCCGTCACCATTGACGTCACCCATGGCGAGCCCGACCGAACCGAAATAGTCGGCCTCGAATTCCTCCACACGACCAAACAACTGGCGCCCTGGTTGACCGTGGTATATCCGCACGGTTCCCGAACCGACGGCGACATCTGCGTACCCGTCACCATCGACGTCGCCCACGGCCAAGCCCTCCGAATGAACGCCACAATCGTCATACATGCCAATGCTGACCACCGGAACTGCAGTTGCGTCAAAAGCAAAGGTCCCAAGGTACACTTCGAGTTCAGCGTCATTCCCGCAGTATCCTGCTCGGCGAAGGACGAAGTCCGAGTCGCCGTCACCGTCCACGTCTCCTCCTGCTAGCCCATCCCCCCAATCCGAGCCCAGATAGTCCAACGGTTGCAATGCATCGATGTCGGGCCCGCCGAGCACAATGGCTCCAGCTTCCAAGGAAAAGTCGGCGTAGCCGTCAGCGTTTAGATCTCCCACCGCTCCGGCTTCATATCCCCCGTCGAACGTCAGCACGTTGGAAGTGGGCAGGGGATCACTCCCACCGCGATAGAGAACTGCGGGTTCTCCTGGGTTACCCCCGACGACGAGTTCGGGGTAGCCATCGCTGTCGACGTCTCCCACGAACGCGTGGCCTGTACCGAACCATTGGTCTTCGGTCGTCCCGTAGATGACATCGCTCAGCGTAAGGTCTGGGCCATAGAAGACATAAGCAGCACCGGCATAGTCCCCAAAGGTGTCATCCCGATAGTCACCGATCACGACGTCTGCGTATCCGTCACCGTTGAGATCTTTTCGTTGTCGTCCGATGTCCACGTAGCGAACCCGAGACCATGTCGAACATCCAACCGTATTGCAAGCCCGCACGCGCCAATAGTAGCGAGTGCCTACAGGTTGCGTAGTGCGGAGCGGCAGGTCAATCGGCGGCAATACGGTTGTCGTCAGGAGATCGGGAATTGCCATCTCCGGTGAAGGAAAATCGCATCCGGTGTACCTCTCCAGATTGCAGCTATCGTCCATCTCGAACTCGTAGCGTTCGGCACGCGCCGCTGGTGCGAATCGGAAATGCGGGCGCCGAGCGACTTCTGCAAAAATACTTCCAGTAGACTCGCCATTGAATGGCCGGAGCAGGCTTGGCACTTCCGGGGGCAGAAGCTGGCAGGTTCCGTTTCCATCGCAACTCTGATCTCCCGAGCATTGGGGGACGTCGTCCCCATCGATCACCGGGTCGCATGTTCCCTGGGCATTCGCGCAGCTCTCACACGCCCCCTCGCAGCGCGATTCACAGCACACATTGTCGACGCAATTACCTGTGCTGCACTCGTCATCGACAAAACACTCCGCTCCAGGCCGTAACGTACAGATGCCGGCGGCATTACATGAGCACGCCTCGGTTTCCCCCGTGGAGATGCATTGTCCCGGCATTTCGCCATTGCACGTCTCGCATACGCCACAGGAGACGGATTCGCAGCAAGCGCCGTTGACACACTGTTGCGACGAGCACTCGAGGTTCGAGAAACATTCTTCACCGTTGGGAAGGGGATCGCAGTCGGCGCGGTCGCTGCCCTCGAGGCACACATTGGTGCCTTCGGGTTCATCGCAAATGCCGTCGGCAGCATAAGGGCAAATGAAGCTGCCACGAGTCGCCTGCCATGTGGCGCCACTCAAGGGGGAACCCGACCCAAAACTCAGTACGTCTCCACAGAAGACGGAGAAACCGCCTGAGTAGCCCGCATAATCGCCGGAGGCCGACGCTGTGTCGACGGCAAACTGCCCGTGTAGCACGCTCGTGACGTTGCTTCCTGCGAAGGCCACCGGAAGGTCGAATGAGCCGTTCACGATCGCATATTGACCCACAACGGCGGAGGCAGGCCCCGTGCAACTGCCAGTCCCGAGGCTCAGCGACCAATGCACGATCAAACTGTCCACGAAGCCCTCAGGCGATACGGTGAACCCGATGTCGCGCCCGGTATCCGTCTTCCCAATCCAAGTTCCAGTGTAGGGTGACATCGGCTGAATGTCCCCGCCGGTCAACGAATCGCTGGAATCGACTTCGGGATTTGCTCCGGTGCCGTCACTCGTGATCGGTCCTCCAGACTCTGATCGCGTGCCATCTCCGGTGGAAACGTCGGCGTTCGAGTCCGATTGCACCTCATCTTCGGTGTCCTGGCCCGATTCAGAGCCTTGACCCGACACTGCGTCATCGTGTGCACAGGAGAGGGCAAGAAGCACAAATAGATAAGATCCTGGAAGCTGAAGTTTGGTCGAGCAAGGTTGGATGGGGAACAGGGAGGAGACTCGGTTCGGAACGAGGAGAATCTTATGAGATTGGATCATCGGAATGTCTCGCTTGACGAACGAAGGTGCCGCGCGAATGGAGGGGTGAGCCACGAAACATGCAGAGAGCCCATGTCGCGGATTTTCCGAGTTGGCTGAACGAAAACCGTCATTCATCAAACCGCGAGGTCTGGCTGGAACTTCCGGCTCGGCGTCCGGTTATTCTCGGATACCCTCATCACCGGCGCCGCTGATCCGTAGGATGGCACTCTGACTGGGCCGGAGCAGGTCGATTTTCGTGACAGGGCGTGACAGCGTTGCATGCGCAGGTTGTCGCTTCTTCCGATGCTGTGGAGCCCTACGACTTCAACGGGACCCATTCGGAGGGTACAGTGTCGGAACGATGAGCGCCGACACCAACTTGAAGCTCGGAGTGATCGAACCCGGCCTGATCTTCGAAGGGAAACTCGGGAAGTATGTGCTCGAGAGGCCCCTGGGAAGGGGGGGAATGGGAGAGGTGTGGTCGGCCAAGGCTTTACTTGGGCATCGCTTTAGCGAACGAAAGTATGCTGTTAAGTTTCCCCTCGATGAGAGGAACCACGAACGGTTCGAGCGTGAGATCAACGTTCTTGCGAGATTACAGAATGATACCGTCGTCAATGTGGTCGACCATGGGGAAGAGCCGTGTTCATTCTTCGTGATGGACCGCTTAGAGGGGGAAACGCTTGCTGAACGTTTGAGCGCAGGATCGAACGCTTCTGCGAGGGCAAGACGTGCTGCAACGGATGCCCAGCGTGCAAGGGAGCTTGCAACAGAAGCCGCAGAACAAGCGAAGCAAGCTCGTGAGGAAGCACGAGAGGCGGAGCGCCGCGCAACCGAGGCCACTGCGATCGCGGAACAAACCGCTGCGAGCGCGAAGCGAGAAGAGGTGACGGCAACCCAGTGTGATGACGAGGCGAAACGGCTCAAGGTAAGTCCCAAGCTCGTTGCGAGAATTTTGCATCAGATCGCGGCCGCGGTCGATGACGCGCACGAAAAACAGATCCTTCATCGTGACCTGAAGCCATCCAATATCTTTTTGGCAGTTGATGCAGCGAGCGACGAGGGGGTTGCGGCCAAGCTGTTGGATTTTGGAATTGCCAAAGATTTCAGCAGCGCCCCGGTCACAATCGATGGCTCACGGCTCGGAACGATCGCGTATGCAAGCCCGGAGCAACTCATGAACGCGAGCCGCGTTACACTCGCAAGCGAAATATGGTCGCTCGGGGTCATCGGCTACGAGGCCATCGTGGGCGAGAATCCATTCAGCGCACTTGTGGAGTACGAGTCCCGGGAAAAGATCCTTGCAATCGAAACGAAGGCGCTCGAGGTTCCCGAAGATTGCGAATCCCAGCTTCCCGGATTCACAGAGTGGATTCAGCGGATGACGGCATTTTCTCCCGACAATCGCTATTCAAACGCAACGGATGCGATGGGTAAGCTCTTGGAGATTTGCGGACTCGAACGACCTGCCCGCGTTCGCCGAGTTGGAGATACCGCTGCAGCGAACACCTCCGAAGATGCGAGTGATGCCCACGCTGAGGTTCTCGACGGTCGAGACGAATCCGAGCAAGGGTACGCAAACGTCGAGGTTCGACCCTCCGAACTCATCCAGGCTCGGCCGGTCAGCCGACCGGCCGAGCCTCGGCGCTATACCTGGCCCGTTCCGCTGAGCCTTAGCGTTTTCATCCTTGCGGCAACGGCCTTTGGAGGTGGCTCGTGGGCGTTGTGGCACTTCTCGGGAACCACTCCAGACGCCTCGGCAGCGGACCAACCGGACCGTCTAACAGGTGAGCCGCGGATCCACACGATCACCCCTCTCCTCGCGACGGAGTCTTCCGACGGGCCACAACCCCAGGCACCCGATATCGCCATGGAGGTGGTCGCGAAAGAGTCCAGCATTTCGGTGGAAGGTCGACATGCCGGCAACAGGAAGAAGGGGAAAGGAAGTCCAAAGGAACCCGACTCGGCCGCGAATACACCAGATACCCCGTCCCATGCAGAATCACCTCTGCCCACACGCAATGACCCGCCCTCGGCTGCCGAATTGCCAGGCGCTTTTGAGCAACCATCTCCCTCGCCGACGAGCACGGGCACCCCAACAACGATTTTGGCCCCAATGAGCAATGCGGCTCTTGCTCCATCGGTTGCGCCATCCGAACCTCCGACAGCGTCGTTGGGCTCCGCTCCTTCCGACGAAGGCAGCCATCCCCTGGAAACGCAAACCGATCCAGGGCGCAACCCCAGCCGTGCGGAAACCCAGGCGTCGCGACTGACGGGTGTTTTTGACCCCCACGTCGATCCCGAAAAACGCCAACGTTCACGAACCAAAACGCAAGGATCGCCTCCCGCGCGAAACACGCGGTAACCCGCGCGTGACACAGCTCGTTGACCGAGGGTGGGGGGACCCGGTGTAGATTCTCCACGATGTCCCTCCACGTTCACGGGCGGATTGTTTCGTTGATGTCCTGGTTCCTGCTTCAGGACGCGGTAGCAACGGAATCGCCTGCTGCCGGGAAATCCGTATGCCCGCCGGCGTCGCAGCGTGCACAAGATCTAGAAACGGTTGGACATCAAGAACGAAGCCAAGAGCACTATGAGGCAGCGTTGGCGTGTTTCGAGGATTGGTATCGCGTTGCTCCGAATGACAAAATGGCGCTTTACTGGCAGGCGGCGATGTCGATGCCGCTCAGGCGTTACGAGCATGCGAATATCAAGTTCACCGAGTTTGTGAAAGAATATGATATTCGGAAGTGGCAAACGCATCTGTGCGCTCAAGTTCAGAATGCGTTCGACGATATTCGAAGGCTCGGAAAGGTCCGCGTGGACGACGACATTTACGCGTTCGTCGACGATTGCAAGATGGGGTGGGGTTTGCGGAAGCTCGGGTTTGGATTTCTTGGACTCGGCAGTGGTATGCTTGCTCTATCCGCCATTGGCTTTGGAGTTGCTTTTCGCACCCATGATGAGGTCTGCGGTGGAAGCAGCACTTGCCTAGAGCCAGAAGTCGACGATTCCGCGTTGCAACGCTATAATGCGTTTAGGATCACATATATCGTCGGGCTGGCGGTGGGCGTACCCAGTTTCTTGACCGGATTGGGATTGCTCCTCGGAGCGAAGGCCCGGCGTCGCAAAGCGCGGGGCGAGCTCTCCTTGCTCCTCGGGCCGCACGGTCCGCAACTGTGGGGGCGGTTTTAGCCATGGGCATACTTAAAGATCCGGACGGCAAACACATCGTACTCCACAGCGTGAGCACCGTAGGTCGCCTCTCCGGTAGCCTCATCCGTATCGACGACAAAGAGGTCTCGTACCAGCATGCAACTCTCCGTTGGCGAGATGGCGCGTGGTGGGTCGAGGACCGTGGCAGCAAGAACGGCACCTGGGTCGAGGGCACGCGGGTCACGGCTCAAGGGAAGCTCGATCCGCACAGTATCCTCCATTTTGGTGGAAAAAGTAAACCACGGTACGTTCTCGTCGATGCAGGCCCCCCGTGCGCACTCGCGTTGTCGCTCACGACGAATCGGATCTTTGTCGCGCAGGACTCTATCCTGTGTATTCCGTCCGACTCCGACCCCATTGCGGTTTTGTCTCGCGAGCAAGGCGGCCAATGGTGGATGGAATACGGAACCGAGGAGCGCAAGCTAATCGACGGTGACCTGTTCGAATGTGCTGGGGAGCACTATAGGTTTCACAGTGGTCAGGAAGCCGTTCGAACGGCCAGCAATAATACGCCAGACCGATATATCCGTGACGCGGTATTCGAGTTCCATGTTATCGGTGAACAGGTCATCAAACTGCTTGCGCATCACGGCAACGAAGTCGTTCGGTTTTCAGACTGGCCGGCGCCTTACTACACACTCTTGAATCTTGCGCGGAGGCGTGCGGAGGACAAGGCGAGCAACGTACCCATGGCTCAACAGGGATACGTCGATCGCGAATCATTCGCCCAGCAGATCCCCGATACTGCACACGGCTCTAACCTGCTGAGCCGGCATGCTTCGCGGATCAAGCGGGCATTTGTGGATCAAGGATACGTCGATGCTGTGAGCGTGATCGAATCGAATCGTGCCGGCATGGTGCGGACGGGAATCGAGAGTTTTCGTGAGGTTCCACCGCGTTCGAATCGCCGCCCCTAGATGAAAAAGTCGCTTGGGTTGGGCGCGAAGGTGACTCTTCGTAAAGTTAGCGCAAGATGCGCCATTCGCTCCGTACGACTAGAATCGAGCGAGCCGACCCCTTGCCTTGCGCAAACGTCGCCCCTCGGGGGCCGTGTCAGGCCGTGTCACAAAGTCGACATGGAACGAAATTTCAAAAGTGGCGAGAATCGTCGGCGATATGGCGGTTGGATTTGATCCATATGGAGCTCAGCGTCTCAGGGCTCGCCTTTGGTCGTTGAAGATTTTGGGGTTGAGCACGCTCACCGGATGCATCGAGGCGATCCAAGTGGTGTCGGTCGACGTCGATGATGGGGATTCTACGGGTCGATCGGAAAGTGCCGAGGCGTCTACGGGTTCGAGAGGTGGAACTCCTGAAGAAGACACGAACCTCCCTACCACAACCGTCGCACTGGACTCTGCAACGTCTGGTCTGCCGGCAGAAGACGATGCTGAAGCTGATTCGTCGGATGCATCGGATCCGAACATGACTACGAGCACGGACGAAGGATCGAGCACGGACGAAGGATCGAGCACGACGACGACCGGCAACCCGCCAGAAATCGGGATCACTGCCAATGGGGATGAAGGAACGAATACGTCTACCGGTGGTCCCCTCTGGGAGCCCGATACGACTTCCAGCGTGGATGACGGATCGGAGGTCTTGGACGAGTCTGCGGAGACTCCCGACCCTGACGATGAGAGTGGGGGGCTCGATCCGGATGATTTTGCCTCAAGCCATGTGACCCTGGCTGCGGGAGGGGCCCATTCGTGCGCGGTGCTGAACTCGGGCCGCGTCGCTTGCTGGGGTGATGGAGAGGAAGGTCAACTTGGCGATGGCCTTCGTCAGGATTCGGCCACGCCGGTTCTCGTTGCCGACGTCGACGACGCAATCGCGGTCGCGGCCGGAGGGGGACACTCGTGTGCGCTACTGAGTACCGAAAATGTCGTTTGTTGGGGGACGCTCGCACAAGGTCTTGGCGACGGCAGTACAACGATTTCCGCAACCCCCATATTGGTTTCCGATCTGCAAGACGCGATCGCGATCTCTGCGGGAGGTAGCAACTCGTGCGCGCTCCGATCGACGGGCGAAGTCATGTGTTGGGGCGCAAATACAGTCGGGGAGCTGGGGAATGGTAGCCAGAGGCCGTCATCGGTCCCGGTTGCCGTCGTAGACATCAGCGATGCAAGCGATATCGCAACAGGAAGTCGACACAGCTGCGCGGTTCACGAGTCCGGCGAGGTTTCTTGTTGGGGCTCCGGCGATCTTGGTCAACTTGGCCACGGCGATACCCTTGCATCGACGACGCCAATACTTGTCTCTGCGATCGACAACGCGGTTCGAATTGCGGCGGGCAATGGTCATACGTGTGTGACTCTCGAGCTTGACGAGATCGCTTGCTGGGGCGACGGAAGTCGGGGTCAACTGGGTATTCCCGGCGTCACCCGTGCACTCGTTCCACGATTGGTCACGGCTGACGTGGTCATGGTCGCCGGGGGAGGGAGCCATACCTGCGCACTGCGCTTGAACGGCAGCGTGTCGTGTTGGGGAGATAGTTACTACGGCCAGGTTGGCGATGGTGGGACCAACTACGGTCGCAACTCTCCCGTCTCGGTAACCGGGCTTACCGGCGTAGCCAGGATCGCGACGGGCAGTGAGCACTCGTGTGCCATACGAAACGACGGTGCCATCGTTTGCTGGGGTACTGGTGCGTCCGGCCAGCTCGGCAATGGTGCCTCCGAAACTGTTACTGTGCCAGTCGCGGTCCAAGACCTGACGGGTGTCTCGGATCTTGCTTGTGGCGGTGATCATAGCTGCGCGGTGCGAACGGATGGAATTGTCGCCTGCTGGGGCGCAGCGATCTACGGAGTGCTGGGGAATGGTTCCAATCAGTCAACGAGTGTGCCGATTGCGTCTGGATTGAGCGACGCGAGGTTGGCTACGGCCGGATATTGGCACACGTGTGCTGTACGGCAAGACGATCAGGTTGCGTGTTGGGGGCGCAATGACAGCGGCCAGCTCGGAACCGGCACATCCACGCTCGCCACGACGCCCGCGACCGTCGAAGAACTCGTGGACGCGCAAATCGTGGCTGCATTCTATCAACATTCCTGCGCTTTGCATGGCGACGGCGAAGTTGCTTGTTGGGGTGACAATCAATATGGTCAGCTCGGCGACGGAACCACGACCTCGTCACTATCACCCGTTGACGTGGCCGGTCTGACTGGTATCGTCGACGTCGATGTCGGAGCTCGACACAGTTGTGCGGTGCGCGATACGGGCGACGTGGTCTGTTGGGGCCGCGGGGTGGAAGGTCAACTAGGGGACGGCAGTAGCGACAACTCGAGCATTCCCGTCGTCGTAGCGAATTTGGGAGACGCAGAATCGATCGCGACCGGAGATGCGCACACGTGCGCTGTCCGGGACAATGGTCGCGTCGTATGCTGGGGTTACGGGACCCTCGGTCAGCTTGGAAGTGGTGGCAGTTCATCCAGCACGACTCCACTCACGGTATTGGGACTCACCGAAGTAACCCAGGTTACGGCAGGCATGCTTCATACCTGCGCCGTGCGTGTAAATGGGCAAGTCGCATGCTGGGGCTCGGGCGCATATGGGGCGTTAGGCAATGGTGATCTAAGTACGAGCACTTCGTATTCGCCTTCTCTCGTCGTCGGCATCGACGATGCCGTGAACGTCGATGCCGGATGGTCGCACACTTGTGCGATTCGCGAAGCGGGAACATTGATGTGTTGGGGCAGAGCGCTGTACGGTCAATTGGGGAATGGGGTTGCGGCCATCTCGGCCATCCCCGTATCCGTGCTTGGAATCGACGATGCTGCGATCGACTAGCCATTGGCCAAATCCACTCGCGGATTATGTACGCCTCAAGCCTGGCGATGGACAAACATCGCTCCGTCGTGGAGTACGCGCTCCGCGACATCGGCAAACCGATCGCGGTCGCAGACTGGGAAACTCGGATCGTCGAAAGCCTCCCCGAGGAGCTCAAGGGCAGCCTCCCCACCGTAGAAGAACTCGAGGATTCGTAGGCCTGAACGACGTGTCAGGTTTCGGTCCACTGAGGCCGATAACTTGTCTTCTGTCAGGCAGGGTAGGGCTGACCGTCCGCGAACTACCTTTTCCACAGCGCACCCGCTCGCCATCGCGAGCCAGAGAACCGTTTCGACTCCCTGGTCATCTGGTCACCACCAAAAACTTGCCCCTCAAAGTCCGGTCGTTCGTCAACGACCTTCCGGCCAGAGTCTTGTTCTCCGGCCAATGGGCCGGTCGCGGACTTGGCCCAAGTGGAAGAACCCTGTGGTCCGCTGTGCCAATGGGGTACCTCCGCGGCGGCACAGGGACCGAACTGGGTGCGGTCTGGCGGACGGACAAGCATCAATCGGGGTTGAGTGGCCTAGGAACTGCGTCTCCACTTCCACCGAGATTTGGGCTACGTCCCGGCGAAGCTTCCCGATCGAATGCTCCCGAAGTCACCCCGAGCTTTCTGTCGATGGCACTCCGATCGTGAATGCAGAGCCACCTCCGGCACCGGGCTGATCCGTTTCAACAAAATCAGAATCCGTCCATGGATGTGCACAACGTCGCGATCATTCCATCGAGCAACTCACGGCGTTTGCGACTACGCGTCGTATCGATGAGCGCTTCGACCAAGCTATACACCTCGTCGAGCTCATTGACCGTAGACCAGACGATCCATAGATCCTCGATTTGTTGATGCCGTTCGGCTCGCGCGAGGAGTGAAGCCAGCGACGGAAGCAAATCCGTCGAGGCAAGAAGCACCTTGCGTTCGGCTTCGTCGAATCCCCACAGCCGTCGTTCGTCGCGCGACACGTAGCCGAGTGCAGCATGACTTGCGAGGCTCGTCACGTGCGCGCGGCCCATCACGACCACGGCCGTCCCGACAAGCCCGTACCTACGCCCTTGGTGGATGGGTTACCAGTCTTCCGAAAATTGCGAAGCCTGAGGACACTCGTCCGGAAGCCATCTCGCCCGTGGAATCCCCACCACATTTCGGCGCCATTGCGGGGTGCCCTCACTCGGGCGGACACGACCGCGGTGCCGTCGCATTGAACGGTGCGAGCAAGCTCTTCACCGAGGAACTGTCGCACGCTGTCCGAGTCACCGGTCGGGGAATAGTCGAACGTCACCCACCGCGCGTTGGTCCAGCACCACATCACACCGGTTCGAATTCCGTCCTGTGCTTTGGGGTCGAGGATCCGGATCCCTGTGGCGTCGGTACCAAGCACTCCCGATGAACGCGTTTGCTCGGCGATCGGAGCCAAAAGATCGAGGGCCGCCGACACACTGCGACCAAGTGTGGGCCGACACACTGCGACCAAGTGTGGGCCGACACACTGCGACCAAGTGTGGACCGAACGTCGAAGGTCGCGGCATACGCCGGAGCCCGCGACGAGACAGTGGGTCCTGCTGGTCGCCAAGGATTGTTGTCCACCGCCGGGCTTTTCGCGGAAGGTGAGGGATTCGAACCCTCAAACGCCAAGGGCGATCCCGGATTATCAACTCCGGTGTCTTTACCAGTTCGACCAACCCCAAGTTCCGGCGGTGGACGGCAGCAGTGTACGTCGCACGGTCGACCACGCAACCCCCAGCGCGGCGGTTTTTTCTGATCCATCTCAGCGGGACTGAACGTGGGTGATCCGCCCGCTGCACGGCAGAGATCGAAACCGCGTTCGTCGGGGGCGAGGCACGAATGCTCTTAGGTGTGAGGGACGGGTAAAAACCCGGGCCATCCACGATCGGACTGAACGAGTTGGGATCGAGATCCGCGGAAAGCCGTCGCTCTTGGCAGGTCCCGAGAACTTCGCCGACATCGATCCCGCCGAGCTTCGGGCCGACGCGGTGATCGGGCTGCGAGGAGAGGGGGGCGAGCTTGAGCGGGCGGTGATCTTCGAGGTTCAGCTCGAGTGGAACGACCGCAAGCTCTACTCGTGGCCGGCATATGTGCGCCGCACTGGGCGCGTCTGCGTTGCCCGGTGCTGCTCATTGTCGTCACGATGGGTCCGATAGGGGCCGAATTTCCCCCATCGGCCGTCTGTCCTCCGGGCAACTCGAGGTGCCATCACCCGGACGAACACCGCCGTCGCGCTCTTCAAGCGACGCAAAGCATAAATCGCCTCGCCTTTGCGTGCGCCGATACGGCGAACCTTCTTCGGCGAGCCCACGCAAGTCGTGAGCATTCGTCTGCTACGTCAGCTGGACACCGGCATGGTCTGCGACGCTCTTGGCGAACCCTGGGGCCGTTTTTGCCAGCCCGCGCAGGAGCTCATCGAACTCTCGCGGCGGATTGCGTAGTGCTTTCGCCTGCTCGCGCACCAGTTCGACCATGCCTTCCGGATCGAGGTCAAACAAGTTAGAGAGGAACTCGTCGGGGGACTGCGCCTCGATGCCGTCAGGAAGCGATCGAAAGTCCTTCAGATTGCTCGTCACAACCACCTGGGCACCTGCCTTGACTGCGGCGGCAGCAACGTGACGATCCTTCTCGTGGTTCGACATGGCACTGATCAGGTGCTCGTGCCCCATGACCATCGACTCCGGGAACGCCCCGATCATGGCTGCCCTCAGGCGGTTCGCCTGGTCGAGAGTGATGGTGCCAGTCGCCACGAGGTTTCGGGTGGTCTCGTCCAGGATCTCCTCCGACCAGTAGAGCTGGAAGAAACCCTCCGCGGCCGCGCGCAGCAAGGTGTCCCGCAGCGAGAACGGGAAGAGGACGTTCGCGTCCAACAGGACCTTGAACGGGGCAGCGATCATGATCCGAAGGACTTATTTCAGCTCTTCATAGCCCCCGGATTCCTCGCTCATCCGCGTGAGGTCATCTAGTCCGACCTTGCGGTCTCGATCACGCTGCTCCTTGAACGCGAGCACATCTTCAATTCGGACGCGGCGGTGCCTTCCCGTCTTTGTGAAGGGAATGCGTCCGTCATCGAGAAGGCGAACGAGGTATTGCCGGGACAGGTTGAGCATGTCCGCGGCCTGCTGTGTCGTCATCTGTTGGCCGACGGGAACGATCGTGATCGAATCGCCTCGCGCCATAACCTCGGCTACACGCTCAAGAATATAGAACACGCTCTCGGGGATCGGGAGCACTTCACCCGAGGGACCCACGAGTTGGCATGCCCTACGCTGCTTGCGCACATGTGCCGCGCTACCCAGCACGCGGAACAGCGCCGCAACATCAGCACGCTGGTCGGTCGGCGCCGCAACTGGAGTCATCCGCCGGATCTGCTTCTCGAGGGAATGGGTTGCAGGCATAGGAGAGCTCCCGCAAAGAGGATGGGCTATATTCGACCTAAACGCAACCCCCGGGTCCCTAACGCTGCTTCCCTCAGAGCCGAAACGATGTTCGCCTCTGCTCCTGACGAGATAACCCGCCGCACTTGAACCGAACGGTCACGTCATCCACGATTTGTGGCCGTAACCACCGATGGCTTGGGAGAAAAAGCGACTGTTAATTTGGGGAACGACCTACCCCCAGTTCTCGAAAACCTACTTCGAGACGGTCTGCACGGGCGCCATCGACGGTTCTACGGGCAAGCTCGTTCGCATTTACCCGATCACGCTGCGTCACCTCGAGGACCGATTCCACCACTACCAGTGGATCGAGGCGGAGGTCGAGCGGAATACAAGCGACTTCCGACCCGAGAGCTACCGCATCCGCCAGGACACGATCGACACCCGCGAGAAGATCGACACGAAGGACGGGTGGGCGGAGCGCAGCCGGTGGGTACTTCGGCCGGGCAACGTCTTCGACTCGCTCGATGCCCTTCGGGCGGCGGAGGCCGTAGACCACACGTCCCTTGGCTTGATCAAACCCGCGGAAGTGAAACGCGTGTACATGTCGATGAAAAACGACGCAGACCAGGAGGAGTGGGAGACCGCCCGCGAGGCGGCTCAGGCTCAACGCGAGCTATTCGTGGACATCGAAACCGCTACACGCGACCTGCAGTTCGTCCCCGTCCATTACCACGTGGATTTCACCTGCGATGGGCCTGACGGGGTGAAGCTCCACAAGTGCACCGTATTCGACTGGGGCCTCTACATGCTCCACCGCAAAATGGTCGCGAAGTATGGGAGTGAAAGCGGCGAGCAGAAGGTGATCGACAAGATCCGGGACAACCTCGATCCCACGACGAAGGACGCCTACTTGTTCATGGGCAACACGAAGGCGCACTGCGAGAACTTCTCCATCGTCGGATTCTACTATCCGCCCCGTCCGAAGCCCTCGAGCCAAGGCAAGCTGCGTCCGAGCACGCTACCGCTCCCCGGGTTCGGATAAGCAAGTTTACAAGTGAGCGGCCACCTCGACATCCATCAGCCGAGTCAGGCGCGCCGCGAGGACGGACCGGTGGCACAACGAGTGATCATGCTCGACGCACAAGAGGGCGCCACGTACCCCGCGCAACTCGGCCATCACCTCGTCGATGGCGCCCGGGTTGGCCCGGAGGTGATCTCGATAGGCCGCGAGGCAACGCTCAATGTCGTGCCGGAGGTTCCGGTGGGGATTCCCCGCGGCTCGAACGTGAACGTAACCGATCCCCTGGGCGGCCAGCGCCTCAGCCAGCGCCTTCTTGGAGAAGCCCTTCTTCCGCGACAAGGGCAGCTCTCGCACATCGACCACGCGCTCCACTCCTGCCTTGAGCAAGAGCTCGATGAACTCGCCTAGGCTCTTCCCTTCGTAACCGATCGTGAAGAAGGCGACGGGAGTCATGCGGGGCGCCACGACACGACTCTGATCTCCTCAAGATCGATCGTCAACCCGTGACGGCAGGGGCTCCATGAACACGTCCTCGATCCTGAGCGAGAAGTTACCCGGCCACGGCCTGGTGGCTCGCCGTCGTCGGAGTCGCTTGTGGAGGGTTCCGACACAAGACGCGAGCGCGTAGTAGCCTTCTTGCAGGGCAGCGCCGACCAAGCACAAGGATGCCGCGTGCTTCGACCGACCAAGATTCGACGGTGAGGCCGAGGGAACCGATCAGTCAAACGAGCAGAAGCGCGATCACACGACAGACTCGGCTCGCGGGTCCCGAATTCATCGGAGACCGATAAGTTTCGTTACGACAACTGGGGCAGGGAGCTTCGTGAAGGAACCATCGGGCCCGATCAGAGATAACCTGATCATGGTAACAATCTAGGAGCCCGTTCGCGGCTTCCAGATCGATTATGGGATCGAGTGTTGCCAAAGTTATTCCGCGCGAGCCCTAGAATTGGTCCATTCTCGCAAGGTAATTCCACTGGTTCCGACATTCGGCTAAAAGTGTCCTCTGCAGTTCCCGTTGGGCTCGCAGGGGTTGGCCGCCCCGTCGAGATCGCAGAACCCCATTCGTCCACTCTCCACTCTACTGGTCGCAACGTCCGATGTCATGTCGATGAAGCAGGAACTGTCGGATCTCCCGGCGTCTATGCCTGCCGTTACTCTTCGGGAGCCGGCGGTTGATCGCTTCGTTCCACGAAAAAATTGCTCGCGCGGCGGGCAAGGTCGAGGCGTGATGACACGCCAAATTTCTCGAATAGCGCGGCGACTTGATTGGCGACAGTTCGCTCGGCGGTGCCGCGTTTCTTGGCGATGGCAGCGTTCGTTTGCCCGTCCAGAACGCATTCGAGCACTTCTCGCTCGGCGACAGTCAAGGGCGGGCAATCCTCGGCGCCATCAAGTTGAAAACTCAGCATCACGTAACGCGACTGACCGTCGTCGAACGTGATGGCAGTGAGACCCGCGGGGGCATCGAGCTCCAGAGATGGGTCGGGGGTCGCGGGCGGTTTGGGTGGGCCGGCCATCAACAGCTATCTTCGATCCCAAGCGAGCGGGCCGCCATAGTCACTCTTTCGAGGTCGCATCTGCCGTCACTGGTCGGGGATCGATTGACCGGGCAAAAAGTGCACCCAGCTCAAGCGCCGAGCGAACACCCAGGACGCGCATCGCCTCGCGAAGCTCGACCGAGATCGTGGGTACCGAAAGTCCCAGCTCGTAACCGATGTGCTTGAGTGAGTGGCCGCGTGCCCGAAGCGTCACCGCGGCACGCTGGCGAGCGGTCAGGTTTTCAGCCCCCGCGGGGTTGGGAGCGTTTTCGCGGGCAAGGATGTAGCGCCGGCCATCAGAGTCGAAGTGATCGACGAGTGACCACCGGCCAGAAACCAGCCCTTTCCAGAGCTCGAGCGACTGCTCCGGGTCTTGACGACGCATTCGCCCCCGAGCTGTCTCGGTGGACCGCACGGCTTCGCTGATGGCCGCGAGGGAGTCGCGCTGCTGAGCATTCGGCTCGGCGTGTTCGATGCGACCGTTGGGAGTCGCGACTGCTGAGGCTGCAGCCGCTTGCCGCCGAAGGCGAAGCCCCGCCCCAAGATGCGTGGAAACCCTGCGCCAGAGACCTCGAGTAGACCTCGATGCCCGCCAGGGCTCCCGTCGCAGCGCGACGGCACCGAGATACTCATCATGCATCGTATCGGCGAAAACCGTGACCGCGTCGCTGGCCCCTCGACTCAGCACCACTTCACGCATGTGCATTGGGTCGCTTTCCTCCGTGGGCTCCCCGACCACGCTGAGCATAGAAGCAATCGGCCCCATCGCGCGTGCCTGTCCCATCAGCCGGGTGGATTCGCCTCGAGACGTCAGCCCGTGGCCTTGTAAGTAGGGGTCGTCATTGGGGCTCGGAACGCCGGCGCTCACATAGGTCAAGACCTCAGTTCCGATCATATGCCCAACGCCTACTCCCCAGCCCTGGCCGAGTTGTGGCTCGAGGGCGTTTGCCACCCCACCGAGCCAACCCGCGAAGTCAGCGTGCTCCGAATAGGCGGCTTCAACGATGTCGAGCAGGTCGCTCACCCGAGCCTCCCCGACTTGAGCCGGTGCCCGTCCTTCTCGAGTATGCGTGCCATCTGAGCTACCGGCTCCTCTTGACCCTACCGGATGCTCGGGCACCCCTCTGCCAAAAGTCCATAGTCATCTTTCTTACGGCCAGCCTCGGACATTGCAGGGTGGGTCTGGCAAGGCTGGACCCGCGCCGTTCGAGCGGCGGCCCGGGGGACGGGTGTCCGAATCTCACCTCACTCCTTGCTCGTTCGGAAGCTCCCTTAGTGCTGTAGGTCTATCTGACTTCCGCGAGCCGTTCATCAATGGACTGTGCTACGGCAGCTTTTCACGCACGCTGGGTTCAGGCGGCAGCTCCCTTGACAGAGGGGACCATCATCGAACAAGTGACCATGGTCTCGGGTGTACAGAGACACTATGTTGTGAGTCGATGGGCTGCCGACTCGGACACACCTCGCCACCCGGAAGCGACCAGCAAGTCGTCGGTGCTCGCGTTCACGATGGTCGATGGTCGATGGTCGCGTGGTCGGCTCGGCGAGCGTCCCCATCGTCCCTGGTTGTAGCGTCGAGCCCAAGAATCCTCCTTTTCTGTGGTTTCCTCTCAGTGCACCAACAGAGTCAACACGGGAACCATTGTGGCCATGACAGTCAAAACGATTTCTTTCCAAGAAGTAGAATCGAGAACAACACAGTCCGACGTTTCGGAGCATGCACGACGTCGAAACCTCCCGCTTTGTCCGAGTTCGCGATGCGAGCCGAGCGCACTACTCATCGGCATTGTCCAACATGACAATACAGTTGAAATGCTGGACGATCCTATTGCTGTGGATGAGGCATTTGTCAGTGCGGCGAATGGTCAACCCAGACGGCCGGAGCGTCGTTTTCGCTTCGCAGGGCCATGCGCGACATCGGGATGCAGCAATTGGAGTGGAAGATGCGGTGTAGCGGAGGAGGCGGCTCGTGTGTCGCATGATATGCCTGCATCGGTTCCGCTTCCCGTGTGCTCGATTCGGGGCCGCGCCTGTCGCTGGCACGACCAAGAAGGCGACGCGGCATGTGTTGGCTGCCGTTTTGTAGTCACTGATAGTCCTGTTTTGAAGAAAGCGAGAGATGAATGAGTACAGTTGAACGAGATGCAGTGTTTCAAGTAAGCCTAGCGGGAGTTCCGTTGCGGCAAGAAGATGTGAGCCGGATTGAGCAGGCAGTGCGGAAGGCAGTTCTGGTGGAGTTGGCTGGACTTGATGCGCTATCTTCCACGACCATCGAACCCTTGGTCGTCCAGCCCTCTGCGCTCATCTCAAACAACATCCGCACGCAGGGGATCACGGTCCGTAACAATCTTAGCCGGCTGGCGCTAGAGAGGTCTCTCGTCCGGGATTTCCAAGTTGAACAGGACGAGAAGTCACGTCTGACGAATTTGGCTGGAGAGGCTACCAAGCGCCTCTCTGAAATGGCGCAGATCATCGCAAACAAAGTCGGTAGTTCCACGTCATTCGTGTCTTTCTCGCTTCGTCCGGCCACTGAATCGACTCCGCTCCAGTTCGACTACTCGACCGATGAAAGTGGTGGCGATTCTAGCGCGCTCATCGTACACCAGGTGTATCATTATTTTGACCCGCCGGGGATCTGCAGGTAGGCAAGCCTGCGCGATCGGTAACTATTCAGTTGGCTCGTTGATCATGGCTTCGCGGGCCCCACCACCGAATCGGTCACCCTCGGGGCCCCACGAGGGACAGTTCTAATGCCGATAACTTGCCTTGTGTCAGGGGTAGAGGACCCGTCGAGCGTGTCTTCGATCTTCGATCTTCGATCGATGTCGCGGTGTCGCGATTGCGGCCTAGGGGGATCCGGTCCCTAAGGGCGGCAAGGACTTCTTGAGTCGGCCTTCGGCCTGAGTGTTCGACGAGGCGACGTGAACTGGACACTTCGTCAGCGCGCAGAGCGGGCGGCCCAGGGGCGGCCCAGGGGCGGCCCAGGGTCGTCCCTGGTCCTACCCCGCGATGCGGCGGACGAGCTCAACGCGCGAACAGACTCCAAGTTTGCGATATACGCTCTTCAATTGCGAGCGCACCGTCGATTCGGCGGTATTGAGGCGAGCCGCGATGTTGGGTGCACTGTACCCCTCCGCGGCAAGGCACGCGACCTCGGACTCTCGAGCCGTCAGCCGCGGGAGAACCGACGCCTTCATCGACGAGGTCGCGGAACTCCAGAGGCAAACGAGTGCGCGGGTGTTTCCACCGGGCTGCACGAGACGACGGATCACAACCGATTCACCTGCGAGCACGAACTTGAGCGAGCGCAGCACACGTTGGTCGAGGGCGGTACCGGGTGAGGCGATCTCGCGGCGCGCGAGCTGGACGAGTTCTTCGATGGCACCGCCGCTCATGAAATAGTTCATCGAGCGAAACTGCAGCGATGAACCACCAAACCGCAACTGCGCTTCATCATTCATCCACAGGATCTGCCCCGTGGCGCTCACGAGCACAGCGGGGACAGGGAGCAGGGCGGTGATGCTATCGAGGATATCGTCTGTCGAACGGGACCAGTCGCCTTCGAGCTCGAACGCCTTGATTGCTCGTTCGGCGAGGTCGCGCAGGCCGAGGATGAAGGATACGTCGTCCGGGGTGAAGCGCTCCTCGGCTTCGGTCCGCGTCGCGGCCATGAAGGCCCGCGGAATTCCCGATGGCGAGGTCAATCCGACAACGAGTTGACGCGTGGCGTAGGAAGGTCGGAAGAACTCCTGATAGATTGGGGAGCGCAGCCAGTCGTCCCAGCCGAAGTGATCCTCGACCCGAAGCATGTGACCCGGCTGCTGGAAAAGGTCGGGAAATCCTGGAGTCGCGTGTAGGAGACGCACTCCTTGAGCAACGATCTGCTGAGCGTCCCGCGGCAGCTCGTCACGCGCATAGACGGCCGAAGCCAAGGACCCGCGCAGCGTCGGCGTGATCGTGGCGAGGTTGATGGCAGCCAGGGACAGCCGCGTTCGAATCTGCAGGGTTAACTCCGCAAAGAGGCCCGAAAGATTGTCGACCTGTGCGAGTCGTTCGTAGCAGTCTTGGCTCGGACGCACTTCGCGGAGGTTATTCCACGCCCGGGCGGTCCTGGAAGAAGCGATGAAGCGACCCGCGTCACGTCACAGAACGGTGTAGGACGTAACCTCCTGCCGGGACTCTACGAGCTCGAAGCCGCGACTGCATCGCGTGGGCGGGCGCGGCGATCTCGATTCAACCTACATCGGACCTCACCTGCAGGTCCTGACATCCGTCACGTGCACAACGACCTGCTCGACTTCGCAAGGGGGTTTGGGGGCGATTCGATAGGTATCGCCGAAACAGCCCGGCGAGCCCACGAAGATGGAGGCGACACCAGTGCTCGCGGCAACATTACCTGGGCACTCCGCCCGGTACACGACATCGATGCAATAGTCGCCGTTTGCCTGCGGTTTCGTCCCTGACACAAAGTATTGACCTCCCCCTCCGGGACACGTAATGGCCTCAAGGCGAATGCCTTGCCGCATCGTTGCGAGATAGTCCGCCAATTGCTTTTGTGCCGTCTTTTCGGCCGCCACCTTGGCCTCGCGTTCGGCCTTCTCGCGGGCAAGGCGTTCCTGCTCGCGCTCTTGCGCTTCGCGCTCTCGGGCGATCTTCGCCTCACGCTCGGCCCTTTGTTGGGCAAGGCGTTGCTGGTCGGCTTGCCACTCGGGGTGTGAGTCCATCCCGCTTCCATCGGATATCGCCACCGGCGGGTTCGAGCTGTCCACGCCAGAGCTCGAGGGCGCCACCTGGGTCACTTGCTGTAGTGCACGCAATTGCGTCTCTTGCTCGGTGCGGTCAGCCATCGCCGCCTCATAGCCCTGCGCGACGCCGCTGACGACGGTCGCGAAAAGCGCTTCGCTTTGCCGCTGACGCTCCTCCTGTTCGGCCGCTCGACGGCGCTCCTCGTCGATTCTTTGGCGGACCTTGTCCTCCTCACGCCGCCGCATTTGAGCCAGCGCCTCCTCGTAGGTTTGGCCGTGCCCACTCAACAAGTTTGGGTCCGCCCCGCCGTCGAGCAACAGCTTCACGGCGCGTTCTCGACCCTTGTAGCGAGCAAGATAGAGCGGAGGCCAGGCATCATCGAGATATGGGACGAGTCCGGCGACCGAGCAGCGAGCGTTCGGGTCGGCCCCGTGCTCCAAAAGCTGCACCACCATGCGGTGGTCGCCGTAGAGGGCCGCCGCGGCCAAGGGAGAACAGTTGTGCCATGTCGGATTATTGATGAACCTGCGCTTGTCGTCCTCTCCATGAACTTCCGCTATGTGTTGCAAGATCGTGTCGGTAACCCGTGCGAAATCGGTGGCACGAGTTTGCACGGCCATAAGCGCGAGCGTATCCGCAGGGACAATGGCACCGACGGAAAGGAGGTAGCGGACGATATCGGCGCGCCGCAGAATCGCAGCTTGCTCGAGCGGCGTCACTTGGGCAGTGGACCCACTCGGCGCCGCGAGATGCTCGACCTCGCGAACCCGATCCACGTCAGCCCCAGCTTCAACCAGGATCTTGACGAGCGCGAGGTCTCCTCGGTCGATCGCTTCGAAGATAGGGGGGACATGGCTCGGTCGTCCATTCGGATCCTCGCCCTCGGCCAGCAATGCTCGCACTGTTTCGACGTCGCCCTGGCGTGCAGCGCCAGTCAGCGAAACACAGGATGCGAGAAGGCTCAGGATCGCGAGACCTCCCACAGGAAGAACCGTGAAGATCACCCGTCGCCGAGTTCTACGAGCTTGCCACGCCATCACGACTCCCTCGCGTTCGACGACACGCTGATGAGAATGAAAAATGCTCATTGAGGCTCCCTCATCTGGCTAGCGAAGCCATCGGCCAGCCGCGGAATCATGCCAAGACCGGCTTTTTCAATATACGGAAGGAGCTCGTCCTCCCTGGGAGCGCGTCGTTTCTCGTAGCGCGGTTGGCAGAGGATCTGCTCGGGTCGAGGATTTTCAGCCGGAGCAATACTCATCTCGTGCGTCTGATGCGAGGTCTTCTCATTCCACTTTTTGATCTTGGTGTTGCCGCCGGCTCCGAAGCCGATCGCAAATGGCACGAAGAATGGTGTGACTAGCGGAACAATAGCCCAAAGACCATAGATTCTCGCGTTGGCGTGCAAATCGATGCCGTCCATGAGCCCGTCCAAGTCCGGCGTCGGGGAATTGTAGAAATCGCCACAGGAGCTGCCGTATTCACAACCGCGGGCGGCACAAAGGTCCCTGGGTCTCGACCTCGGGGAGTCGGTCCCCGGATATTTTGCGTCCAGGTATTCAATGTACTCCTCACAGCTGGTCGTCACCTGCGGGTCGGGATACCCTGTATAATCCCGGAAGTCGCGCGCCCGCGCTTCATAAGCGGCAAACCTCAGGCGGACCGGTACCGCACTGAGGTCGGCTTCGACCTCCGCGTGATGCTGCCAGAGCGTCTCACCATTTCTCACCGACAAGGCCGTGATCGACAGTTCGGCACTAGCAGGGATCCACAGCTCACTTGCCGGCGCCGCGTCGGCCGACGCGTCAAAGAGGCTGAGGCATCGGCTCGCCACACTTGCAGTTTGCTCGGTGGTTGTAAACTTGAGCGTTTTCCATTCGGGAGACAAGTTCTTCTCGTAAAAGTAGAGGTGCGTCTGTTCGTGGTGGATGATGACTTCGCGATTTTGGACGTCGAATGCGTCGATCGTGAAGAGAACGTCCACATCTGCCAAAAGCGAGAGATCGCGAAGATCGCGGACGGTGGAAGGATCGGCGTCGTCGAGTTTATCGTGCTCGATCACGGTATAGCCCAGCTCCGTGACTCGCTGCTTGAGCTCGTTCAGGAGCGAGGTGCACCACGGCGTTGCCTCTCCGCCCGCCTTCGCCACGGACGGAGCGCATGCTGGAGGTCGGGAAAAGGCGACCGTTCGCGGGGCAGAGAACTGTTCCCGCACCTTCGGCACGGCCAGGGGCGTCGACACTTTGGCCTTCTCCCTCGCCACGATCTCGGCGCTACGCACCGTTTTAATGTAAACACCGTAGCTCAGGAGGTCCTTGCTCCAATCCTCGGGCGGGTTGGGTGGGGCGTATGCGATCGGGTGCGCGCATGCAAGCTGACCTAAACTTGCAAGGGCGAAGACAACAACGCTTCTTCGCCGGTCCAACACGCGCGCGCGTCGTGGGTGGTAGGCCGCGATCGTCGTGGCATGAGGGCGTTGGCTACGTGAGACGTGTTGAACCATTAGCGCAGTCATTGTCATTTCCGAAGCTTTGACGCTGGCGATGATTCCCCGCGCTCCTGTGTGCATTGCGGCGCGGAGGTCTTGAAAACAAGATATCGGCCTCGCGGTGCCTGCCGGCGCAACGCGGCGACCTGCGTGGGGCCTAATGAAGTGAGTCGCGGCCCGACCGGACGGATTTGGCGGGCACATGGCAGACCTTGTCGATTTCATCTTTCAAAAGGTCGATGTGCCGAGCTGCTCGACTCCCAAAGCGCCCGTCTTTGATCTCGGTGTCCAGTTTGTTCAGCTTGTCGATGATCTGAGTACGTTGTCGGTCGAGTTGCTGGAGGACACGTTCGTAGTTGCGTTGACTCTGCTGGGCCTCGTGCAGGGATTTGACGAGGGACGCAGTGGAATAAGTGATCTTTGCGTCGAGCGCTTCACGCGTCGCAACTGCGCCGAGGCACGACGCCAGTTCCTCGGCCCTTCGGTTCCCGTCGTCGGCAACGACACCTTTGAGAGCACACTTGAGGGCGAGATAGCTCCCGTTGACGATCCTGCCGGCTGCACCGACCTTGATCAGACCGAGCAGGTCCAGCAGCCGATCCGCCCCGGCTTCGGCCATGCGCGCGGAAAGGTCCACTGCCTGCATCAGCTTACCTTCGCGCCGCAATTGGTCGGTTTCGTTGGCGAGCGTTTGCCAAACCTCGCGCGCCCGAACTGCGTTGGCACTGATCTTAGCAACGGTTCCTGCAGCATCGTGGAGACGCGGAAGGACCGTGTCGCGGAAGGTGACCCAAGCACGACACTCCTCCGCCGTCATGTCGACCTTCAGGTCGGACTCGAATGCGAAGTCACCCTTCACGTAGCGACCTTCAAGGCGGACTGGACAGCTTTTCGAATCGCTGAGCGACGAGGTGGACCAAAATGTTTGAACGGGTCGCGGGCCTTCCTGCGTGCAGGAAAACTGCAATGGGAGCGCCTGTCCGTTCTCCCCCAACGCCTCGACACAGAACGACGAGAAGAGGTCTACTTCATCGGGCCTCACATACACGGTTCCCTTGGCTTCCCCATAGCTGTTTTCGAGGGGAAGGCGTGGGCCGACGGCGCACACGCGACGCGTCGTTGGTTCCGTCGGGTTGGTCGGATCAGCGGAAGCCAACGTGCTCAGGACAATCTGACACCATGCGAGAACTTCGATGAACATCGTTTCCCTTCGACGCTTGCGAAAAATGACCCGCCTCTGCTCGCGCAAAGTGACCCAGTAGTGAATGGGTTGGTGCGGCTGGGGCGATACATGGATGAGCGATGAAGGGCGTTCGCGGGAAACGGCCGATGC
>Ga0315912_10000338_pt1 | contig 94614 bp, 73 predicted proteins | sample VfabasoilMG_FD_204469 | JGI IMG/M metagenome (GOLD analysis project Ga0315912, IMG submission 204469) | Garden soil microbial communities collected in Santa Monica, California, United States - V. faba soil | ecosystem: Environmental > Terrestrial > Soil > Garden | place: USA: California... | reverse complement strand
ACCGTGTCGTGCTCGGCGGTGCAGGCCGCGAGGGGCAGGAACAGTGCAAAAACGGCGACAGATCGGAGAATTTCGACACACCGAGAGCGCATGGCCTTGATCGTAGGCCCCGCGGCGCCTCAAGGCCAATAAACGGGATGCCGGCCTGCCTTCCTTTACGAAGTGGAACTCACGTCGTACCCTGGAAGGTAATGGCGTTCCGGCGACCGCCCCACGCTCGCCCACGGAGGAAGCTGGACCTCCGGAAGACGCTTTTTGTCCTGCCCAATTTGATCACTCTGGGCGGAGTTTTTTGCGGGTTCAATGCCATCCGACTGGTGGCCCAGGACCGCCCGAGCGAGACGGACGTGTACCGCGCGGCGGTGCTCCTGATCTTCGCGATGCTCTTCGACCTGATGGACGGGCGCGTCGCCCGGATGACGAAGACGCAGAGCGCCTTCGGGCTCCAGCTCGACTCGCTCGCCGACGTGATTTCGTTCGGGGTCGCGCCGGCTCTGCTCGTCTACAAGTGGGTGCTCTACCGCTTTCCGGTCCCGGGCCTGATCGTCTCGTTCCTCTACGTTGCCTGCGCGGCGGTCCGGCTGGCGCGCTTCAACGTCCTCTCGTCGAGTTCGAGCGGCACACCGGTCAAACCCGGCAAATACATCATCGGCCTACCCACCCCGCCGTCGTGCGGCATCCTGGTCTCCCTCGTGGTCGCCAATCACGCCGCAGGGGGCTTGATTGGTCGTTCCGAATACACGATGGTGCTCTTGTTCGTCACCATCGGCCTCAGCTTGCTGATGGTGTCGAACGTGCACTTCCGCTCCTTCAAGGAGCTCCGCCTCGACACCGGCACGGTGGTGTTCGTGCTCTTCGTCATCGCGTCGAGCGCCTTCGTCTGGCAGCGCTTCCGCCCCGAGTTCGTGCTCGTCTGGCTGCTCAGCGTGTACCTCGTGATCGGTATCCTGGAGACGCTCCGGGAGTTTTTGACCAAGTTGTTCAAGCGCGAGCGCGAGAGTTTGCCTCCGGGATAGTGGGCGCTAAAACCGCGGCCCCTTGTCGATCATCGAAGTCGCTTCGCTGAAGTTCGGTTACACGAACGAAACGCTGTTCGAGAACGTGACGTTCCGCCTCGAGCCGGGCGAGCGCGCGGGGCTCGTGGCGCCGAACGGCGCCGGCAAGAGCACGCTCCTCAGGGTGATCGCCGGTGAGATCGCGGCCGACGCCGGATCGGTGCTGGTCAAGAAGGAAGCGACCCTCGGTTATTACCGCCAGAGTCACGAGAGCAAGCTCGAGGGGAGCGTGCGGGACGCGTTGCTCGGGGGGTTCGGCGACATCGTGGATCTGCGGCACGCGCTCGGGCGCGCACAGGCCGATGCGGCGAGCGGTGAGCGCACGGCGCTCGAACGGCTTTCGGAGCTCACCGAGCGCTACCACCACGCCGGCGCCGACGCGCTCGAACACCGCGTGGAGGCGATCGCCACCCGGCTGGGCTTCACGGACGCCGACCTCGAGCGGAACGTTTCGACGCTGTCCGGAGGCGAGCGCGGCCGCCTCGAACTCGGGCTGGTGCTGGCGACGGACGCCGAGTTGCTCCTGCTCGACGAGCCGACGAATCATCTGGATCTCGACAGCATTCGCTGGCTCGAAGAACACCTCTCCGGCCTCTACTCGGCCGTCATCGTCGTCTCCCACGATCGCGCGTTCCTCGATGCGGCGTGCCCGTTCACGTTCGAGCTCGGCCGGCGGACGTTTCGCACCTACCCGCTCTCGTACACCGCGTACCACGAGGAGCGCGCCGCGGACCTCGAGCGGGAGCAGAAGCTCGCCGAAGAGCAAGCCGCGATGATCGCCAAGACGGAAGACTTCATCCGCAAGAACATCGCCGGCCAGAAGACGAAGCAGGCACAGTCGCGGCGCAGGATGCTCGACAAGCTCGAACGCGTCGACCGGCCGGAGGACGTTTGGGCGCGCGCTGCTCGCGTGCGCTTTCGCTTCGCCGACGCGCCGCGGAGCGGGGACATCGTGCTCGAAGGCAAGGCCCTGGCGGCGGAACGCGGAGGAAAAGAGCTGTTCGCAGGCCTCGATCTGCTGGTCCGGCGCGGCGACCGACTGGCCCTCGTCGGACCGAACGGCTCCGGCAAATCGACGCTGCTCAAGCACCTGGCGGGCCGCGGCATGGCCGGCGACCGAGGGGATATCCGCCGCGGGACGAACCTTGCGGACGGCTATTTCGACCAGCAGCTCGGTTCGCTCGACGCGAAAAAAACCTGCGTCGAGGAGATCCGGAGCGTGCGCGGCGATCTCAACGTCGACGGCGCGCGCCAGTACCTTGCGCGGTTCCGATTCTACGGTGACGAACCGCTCCGTCCGGTCGGCAGCCTCTCCGGCGGCGAACGCACGCGGCTATCGCTAGCGAAGCTCTTGCTCGAACCGCGGAACCTTCTGTTCCTCGATGAACCGACCAACCACCTCGACATCCCGGCGGCGGAGATCCTGGAAGAGGCTCTCGTCGGCTTCGAGGGGACCGTGATCTTCGTTTCGCACGATCGCCGCTTTCTCGAGAACGTGAGCACGCGCACGCTCGCCTTCACCAAGAGCGGGCTCGATCTCTACGAGGGCGGCTTCAAGGACTACGGCGACGCGCTCGAACGCGCGAGGAAGGCCGCCGACCGAGCCAAGCACGGCGACGACCGCGGCGCGAAAAAGAAGGACCCGCCTCGGCGCGAGGTCGGGCGGCCGGCGGGCGGTGGAGCGGCGAAAACCACGCCGGCCACCGACGCCGAAAAGGCGCAGGGTGCCGACGCTCACCGCGCGCGCCGCGAGAAGGTCCGCGACATCGAGCGGAAAACCAAGCAGGTCGCGCTGCTCGAGGCGCGGAGCGCGGAGCTCGAGGCCGAAGTCGCCCACTACAAGAAGCTACTCGTCGAGGCGACGGGCAGCGACTGGGAGAAGCTCCACGAATGGGCTAAGAAAGAGCGTGAGCTCAGCCAGGAGCTCGCCAAGGTGTTGCAGGCATGGTTTTCCCTTTCCGAGGAGCTCGGGCAAGCAGCCGCCGGCGGGGAATCCCCCACGGGCTAGCGGTGGTGGCGCGCCTCCTCGTCGTCGTTCTTCTGTCGGCGCTCGCCTGCAAGAGCAACACCGAAGCGCCGGATCGGAAACCGACTCCCACGGCGACCAAAGCCGGCGATCTCCCGGCGCTGGTCGTCAAACCAGACACGCCGAATCTCTTGCTCACCTGGATCGACGACAAGGGTGACTTCCACGTCGTGCAGAGACCGGCGGACGTACCTTCGACCGCGAAGAAGAACGTGCGCGTGGTCACGGTCGACAAGGAGGCGGGGACGGGGGACCTCGTCTACGTCGCGAACCTCGACGAGACGGCGCCCGACGGCAGCTACCGCCTGCGCACGATGACGCGCGGGGCGTGGGACGAGCTCGGCGCTTCCCTCAGAAAAGCGCGGCTCGAAGCACTCGCACCGAGCGCCGCGCCCCCGCCGTCCGCTTCCGCAGAAGTTGCCGAGGGCGGCGGTGCTGCGCCGGGCTCCAAGCCGCGCGCTTTGGGGGGCGTGAAGGTGACGGCGATCATTTACGGCGCGTCGTGGTGCAAGCCTTGCCACACCGCCCAGGATTACCTCAAGGCGCGCGGCGTCACGGTGGTGATGAAGGACATCGAGGCGAGCGAAGCGGCTCAGGCCGAGATGCAGCAGAAGCTCGCCCGCGTCGGCCGCTCCGGCGCTTCGATCCCCGTCATCGACGTGGCAGGGCAGATCCTCGTCGGCTACAGCCCTGGCTCGCTGGACCAGGCGATCCGGACGGCGCAGAACGCGAAATCGCTCTAGCGGCGAGCTATAGGATCAGATCGGACGGGAGGAGCGGGAGCGGGTTCGGGCTTGGGAGCGGGTTCGGGAGGAGCGGGTTCGGGGGGAGCGGGTTCGGGGGGAGCGGGTTCGGGGGGAGCGGGTTCGGGAGGAGCGGGTTCGGGGGGAGCGGGTTCGGGTAGGGTCGTGAGGGGACGAGTGCGTCATGCGGGAGGGCGCACGCGGCCCGCCGGCGCCGCAGAGGACGGTGCCAAACGGTGGGGCGCCGTCATGCCGCCTGCGCCGAGGGGGGGGGCATGACGCACTCATCCCCTCACGACCCAGGCTCATTTCCGCATCACAGGCTCATCGCTTACCAGCTCGCGCTGGAATTGGTGAAGCTCGTTGCGCGCACGCGCATCGCTGATGCCCAGCTGAGGCAGCAGGCTCGCCGCAGCGCGGCGTCGGCAGCTTTGAACTCCGCCGAGGGCGCGGCACGCCAAACGCTCGCTGACAAGAGCCGCGCCTACGCCATTGCACTGGCTGAGGGCTGTGAGTGTTGCGCGGCCATCGAAATTGCGGCGGCTCTCGGCGCCTGTTCTGCGGCTGATGAGCAAGCCGTCCTCGCCATCGGCTTGCGGCTCAAGAATGTGCTCACCCGCTTGGTGCATTGAATATTCCGTTTCGGAATACCGCCCGCCGCGACCCCCTTCGCACCGCACCGCACCGCGCTTTAGCCGCTGTCCTTCGCCGCCGGACTCGTCGCTTCGCGTTCGCGGCCGTCGAGCAGGCAGGCGATGTTCACGTCGCCGAGGACGTTGACGGTCGTGCGGCAGCGGTCGAGAAACCAATCCACGGTGAGGAGCAGCGCAATGTATTCGACCGGCAGGTGCACGGCCGTGAAGACGAGCGTCATCGTCACGAGACCCGCCTCGGGAATGCCCGCTGCGCCGACGGAGGCGACGATGCTGGTCAGCACGATCATGAGCTGGTCCGCGAACGACAGGTGATGGCCGAGGAGCTGCGCGATGAAGAGCGCGCTCATCGCCTCGTAAAGCGCGGTGCCGTCGTTGTTGAAGTTCGAGCCGACGAGCGCGCCGAGGCTCGCTGAACGCTCGCGCAGACCGACGGTCTTCAGCCGCTCGTAGGTGACCGGCATCGTCGCGGTAGAGCTCGCGGTCGAAAAAGCCATCACCAGCGCGTCGCGCATCGCGCGAAGGAGCACCAGCGGCCTTACCCAGCTCCCGAAGCGAACACGCAGCAGGTAGTAGGTGGCCTGCAGGGCGAGCGCGCACAGGACGGCGAGCACGAAGGCGCCGAGCGCGCGAAACGGCTGGAAACCCGACTGCCCCACGATGCTCGCCACCTTGCCGAACACCGCGAGCGGAACGAGCGCAATCGTCCAGTGGAGCAGCTGGATCACGAGATCGAACGCCGTGCCGACAGCGGTTTCGAGGAAGGCGCGACGCTCGGCCGCGAGGCGACGCCCGGCGACGCCGAACGCGATGGCGAGGAGCACCACGCCGATCACTTTGTTTTCGACGACCGGGCGGAGCAGGCTATCTGGAACGTTGTCGAGCAACGCCGCAAGCGCATCACCCTTGGGCAGCGTCGGCGGCGCCGCCGGGGGCGGGAGATCGGCGCCGGCGCCGGGGGTGAGGACGTTCGCCACCGTGAGACCGACCAGGATCGCCACCGTGGTGTTGAGCAGGAGCAGTCCGCCAAGGCGCGCCGCCGCCGGACCGCGCACGTCGGCCGTAAGCAGGGCGCGCATGACCGCGAGCAGCACGATCGCGGGCGCGAGCGCACCGAGGACACGGAGCACGAGGCGCGCGGGCAGATCGAGACTCTTTGCCTCGGGTCCGACCACGACGCCGGTGACGAGACCGAGCGCGAGCCCGATCAGGATCTGGACGTAGAGCGGTAACCGCGTCCAGGCCGCGAACGGGCCGCTCCGCGAGCTGGGCTTCGTGGGATCCGCAGACATGGCCAGCGCGTCAGTCGAAAACGACGGTCTTGTTGCCGTAGACGAGCACGCGGTCGTCGAGGTGCAGGCGAACGGCGCGTGCGAGCACCACCTTTTCGAGGTCGCGACCCTTCCGCGCAAGATCCTCGACCGAGTCCTTGTGCGACGCCCGCACCACGTCCTGCTCGATGATCGGGCCCTCGTCGAGGTTCGGCGTCGCGTAGTGGGCGGTGGCGCCGATCAGCTTCACCCCGCGCTCGTACGCCTGATGGTACGGCCGCCCACCGACGAACGCGGGCAAGAACGAATGGTGAATATTGATGATCCGCTCCGCGTAGCGGCTGACCACGTCCGGCCCCAGGATCTGCATGTAGCGCGCGAGCACCACCAGATCGATCCGTTCGCGGTCGAGAAGCTCGAGCTCGGCGTTCTCCTGCTCTCGTTTGGTCGCAGGCTCGATCGGGAAGTGACGGAAGGGCAAACCGAAATCGCGGGCCACGGGCTCCAGATCCGGGTGATTGCTGACGACCACGGCCATCTCGCACGCAAGTTCGCGCCCGCGGTGGCGGAGCAGCAAATCGTACAGGCAGTGGTCGAGCCGCGAGACGAACAGCGCCACGCGCTTCTGGCGTTCGACGTAGAGCAGGCGATAGGTCATGCCGAAGCGCGCGCCCACTTCGGCGATCGCACGCTCGAGCGTCAGCCGATCCGTCATCAGCGCGGAAAGGTCGAAGCGAATACGCTGAAAAAACATCCCCGCCACCGGATCGGTGTGCTGATCGGAATCCAGAATGTTCGCGCCGTGCCCGTAGAGCACCTGCGCAAGCGCGGCGACGATGCCCCGACGATCGGGGCACACGACGAGCAACGTGGCGAGAACGGGCTGTTCCATCGGCGTGCGCGGAGCGCCTGCCGAGTCTAGAGCAAATCTCGACCCTCTAGCCGGAAGGCGCGGCGGAAAGCGCCTTCTCGATCGCCGCCGTCACCTTTTCGTCTTCCGGAGCGACGCCCGAGGTGAAGTAGTCGAGCACGCGGCCGTCGCGACCGATCAAATACTTGCCGAAGTTCCAGGCCGGAAGCTTGCCGGATGCCCGTTCGAGCGCGGTGTAAACCGGGGATTGGCCAGCGCCGCCCTTGGTCTGCACTTTCTCGAAGAGCGGGAAGCTGACCTGGTACTTGGTCGAGCAAAACTTGCGGATCTCGTCCGCCGTCCCCGGCTCCTGCGCGCCAAAATCGTTGCTTGGAAACCCGAGCACGGAAAAACCGCGCGACGCGTACTTCTGGTGCACGCGCTCGAGCCCCGAGTACTGCGGCGTAAAGCCGCAGCGGCTTGCCACGTTGACGAGGAGCGTGACCTTGCCTTCGTAGTCGGCAAGTCTCTGTTCCTTACCTTCGAGCGTGTTCGCTTTCAGGGAATAGAGGTTCATGGAGCGCTCCGCGCCGGGCTTCAGGCCCGAACTGGTGTGGCCGCGCGCACACGAGGCGACGAACGCGGCAGGGATGACGAGCGTGGCGCGAACGCCGGCGGCAAGGGCCCGAATGGACACGCACATTTCTTGAAGCCCGACACCCCTCGCGTCAAGGTGCGCCCGGCGCTACGGTTCGGATTCCGTGGCGACTAGAGAAGGTCCGTTGTCGCTGCTCCACCCCGCCGTGGCTGGCTGGTTCGCGGGGCGCTTCGCCGCACCGACAGAGGCGCAGGCGCGGGCATGGCCGCATGCGAGCGCCGGCAAGGATCTCTTGCTCGCGGCGCCGACCGGCTCGGGAAAAACGCTCGCCGCGTTCCTGGTCGCCATCGACGCGCTGGTGCGTGAAGGAGCGGGCGGCGCGCTCCCGGACGAGACGCGAGTTCTCTACGTGTCGCCGCTGCGCGCGCTGTCGAACGACGTGCAAAAGAACCTGCTGGTGCCTCTCGCTGGGATCCGCGAGACACTCGAAGCGCTCGGGCTCCCCGACGTGGAAGTGCGAACTGCCGTGCGCACGGGCGATACGTCGCAGAAGGAACGCAGCCGCGCCACCGGGCGGCCACCCCACCTCTACGTGACGACGCCGGAGTCGTTCTACATCCTGCTCACCTCCGAATCCGGGCGGAAAATGCTGAGCACGGTGCGCACCGTGATCGTGGACGAGATCCACGCGCTCGTCGGCGACAAGCGCGGCAGCCATCTTTCGCTGTCGCTCGAGCGGCTCGACGCACTCACCGGGCGGCGCGTGCAGCGCATCGGCCTGTCGGCGACGCAAAAACCGATCGAGGAGGTCGCGCGCTTCCTGGTCGGCACGGCGCGGGTGCGGGCTGACGGCGAACCGGACTGCGCGATCGTGGACACGGGTCACGTCCAGGCCCGCGACATCGCGATCGAGATCCCGAACGCGCCGCTCGAAACAGTGATGAGCGGCGAGGTCTGGGAAGAGGTGTTCGATCGGATCGCAGCGCTCGTCCGAGAGCACAAGACAACGCTCGTCTTCGTCAATACGCGGCGGCTGTGCGAGCGACTGGCGAAGAATCTCGGCGATCGTCTGGGGCAGGACCGCGTCACGTCGCACCACGGGTCGCTCTCGCGCGAGCACCGGTTACTCGCCGAGCAGCGGCTCAAGTCCGGGGACCTTTCGGCCCTGGTCGCCACGGCCTCGCTCGAGCTCGGCATCGACGTGGGTGACGTCGACCTCGTCGTGCAGGTCGGGGCGACGCGCTCGATCGCCGGTTTCGTGCAGCGCGTGGGGCGCTCCGGACATTTTCTGGGCGGTACGCCCAAGGGCCGCCTGTTTCCGCTCTCGCGCGACGAACTCGTGGAAGCGGCGGCGCTCGTCGACGCGGTGCGCCGCGGTGAGCTCGATCGCGTGCGCATTCCAGTCGCACCGCTCGACATCCTGGCTCAGCAGATCGTGGCTGCGACGGCCGCCGAGGGCGAGTGGAGCGAGGACGCGCTGTTCGACCTCGTCCGGCGGGCACACCCGTACCGAGACCTACCGCGAAAAAGCTTCGACGACGTGGTCGAGATGCTGGCGCGCGGCTTCGCGACGGCGCGCGGCCGGCGTGGGGCGCACGTTCACCGGGACACGGTGGAAAGAAAACTCCGGCCGCGGCGCGGGGCGCGGCTGATCGCCATCACCTCGGGCGGCGCGATCCCCGACGTGGCCGACTACGAGGTGCTGCTCGAGCCGGAAGGCGTTCGGGTCGGCACGATCCACGAGGATTTCGCAATCGAGAGCATGGCCGGCGACGTGTTTCAGCTCGGCAACCAGAGCTACGCGATCCGGCGCGTCGAACCGGGGCGCGTCCGCGTGGAAGACGCGCGGGGCGCCCCACCGACGATCCCGTTCTGGCTCGGCGAGGCTCCGTCACGCTCTGCCGAGCTGTCGCACTCGCTGTCACGGCTGCGCGAGAGCGTCGCCGAGCACGTCGCGAGCGACGACGGGCCGGCGCGCGCCCACGCCTTCCTCACCGGCGAGGTGGGGCTCGCCGACGCCGCTGCCCGTCAGGTCGGCGACTACCTCGCACTGGCGCTCGGCACGCTCGGCAGCATGCCGACGGAGAACCAGCTCGTGCTCGAGCGCTTCTTCGACGAGACGGGCGGTATGCACCTCGTGATCCACGCGCCGTTCGGCGGTCGCATCAACCGGGCGTGGGGGCTCGCGCTCAGAAAGTCGTTCTGCCGGAAGTTCGATTTCGAACTACAGGCCGCCGCCAACGAAGACGCGATCGTCCTCTCGCTCGGACCGACGCATAGCTTCGCCGTCGAGGAGGTGTGGTCGTACCTGAAGAGCGCGAACGTGAAGGACGTGCTGATCCAGGCGCTGCTCGTGGCACCGGTGTTCGGCACCCGGTTTCGCTGGAACGCCCAGCGCGCGCTCGCCGTGCTGCGTTTTCGAAACGGAAAGAAGGTCCCTCCCCGTTTTCAGCGAATGGACGCGGACGATCTGCTCACCGTGTGCTTCCCTGATCAGGTCGCCTGCGCCGAGAACCTGAGCGGCGAGCGCGAGATCCCCGACCACCCGCTCGTCGCCCAGACACTCGACGACGCGACGAGCGAGGCGATGGACCTCGAGGGGCTGACGCGCTTGCTCGAGCGCATCGAGCGGGGTGCGATCGGTCTTTCGGCGCGCGACCTGACCGAGCCGTCGCCGTTCGCTGCCGGGATCCTGAACGCGAAGCCCTACGCGTTCCTCGACGACGCGCCGCTCGAGGAGCGGCGAACGCAGGCAGTGCTGGCGCGGCGCTGGCTCGACCCCGCGCAAGCCAAGGATCTCGGGGCGCTCGATCCGGATGCGATCCGGCGCGTGTGCGAGCAAGCGTGGCCGGATCCGCGCGACCCCGACGAGCTCTGCGACATGCTCGGCGTGCTCGGGTTCCTGACGGCAGCCGAAGGCGAGCGAGCGGGTCTCGAGCCGCTGTTTCAGGCACTCGTCGCCGGCCGCCGCGCAACGCGAGTCGACGCCGGAGCGGCGCTCTGGGTCGCCGCCGACCGCCTCGCCGAGGTCGTCGCCGTGCACCCGACGGCACCCGTCGAACCGCCGCTCGCGATGCCGGTAGAGGTCAAGACGTGGGAACCGCCGGACGCGCTCCGCGAGCTCTTGCGCTCACGTCTGGAGGCGCTCGGGCCGATCACGTCGGCCGAGCTTGCCGCTTCGCTCGCGGTCCCGGAGGGCGACGTGCTGGTCGCGCTCGCCGCGCTCGAGAGCGAGGGCGTGATCTTCCGGGGCACGTTCCGCAAAGGCAACGAGGGCATCGTGGAATGGTGCGAGCGGCGGCTGCTTGCTCGCATCCACCGGATGACGATCGATCGGCTCCGTGCCGAGATCGAGCCGGTCACCCAGCAGGACTTCGTGCGCTTCCTCTTTCGCTGGCAGCGGGTCGAACCCGGGGAGCGCGTCGAGGGCCCGACCGGGGTTCGCGCGGCGCTCGAGATCCTCGAGGGGTTCGAGGCGCCCGCCGCGGCGTGGGAGGCCGATCTCCTCCCGGCCCGCGTCGAACACTACGAAACGGCGTGGCTCGACGGCCTGTGCCTCTCGGGTCACACGTCATGGCTCCGGCGGAGCCCGAGTGCTTCGGGTGGAACGCCGATCCGCGCGACCCCGATCACGCTCGTCCCGCGTGGGGCGACCGCGCGTTGGGTCGCGGCGGCGAATGACGGCGACGCCGGCTTGTCGCACGGAGCAAAGCTCGTTCATGCCGCGCTCGAGCGAGGCGGCGCGTCCTTCTTCGACGACCTGGTGGCGGCAACCGGTTTGCTCAAGGTGCAGGTGGAAACGGCCCTCGGCGAGCTCGTGTCGCGCGGGCTCGTCGGCTCCGACGGCTTCAGCGGTCTCCGCGCGCTGCTCGTTCCCGCCAGCCAACGCCGCGAGAACGGGCACGGCCGGCGTCGCAGTCGCGGTGCCGTCTACAGCCTGGAGAGCGCGGGCCGCTGGTCGCTCCTGCGCTCGAGCAGCGCGCCGAAAGCGGACCTCGGCGACGCTGAGATCGAAGCGATCGCGTGGGCACTCCTCCGCCGCTGGGGCGTCGTGTTCCGGCGCGTGCTCGATCGCGAGGGAGGACTACCGCCCTTTCGCGATTTGCTCCGGGCCTACCGCAGGCTCGAGGCGCGGGGGGAAATCCGCGGCGGCCGCTTCGTGTCGGGGTTCACCGGCGAGCAGTACGCGCTCCCCGACGCGGTGAGCGCCCTCCGCGCAGCACGCAAGCGCCCGCTCACCGGCGCCCTCGTCGCCGTGAGCGCCGCCGATCCGCTGAACGTCGCCGGTATCCTCACGCCCGGTGCTCGCGTGCCTGCGCTCGCTGGCAATCGCGTCCTCTACAGGGACGGCGTACCGGTGGCGGCGCGCGAAGGCACCCACACCTACCTACTCACGGACGCCGGCGAGAACTCACTCTACGAACTCGAGAGTGCGCTGATCCGACGGCCACTCGAGCGCTCGGTGCGGGCGTACCTTGGCAGCGCGGGGCCGAACGCCACACTCTCACGACGTTCGAAGCGACCCTCCGACCACGAAGCCGGGCTCCCCGGCCAGCCGGACGTGTAGCAGGACTGCAAGGGGGGAAGACGCCGCAACCGGGTGGCAATTGTCGCCCGGTTCTGCCACTCTTGTAGACCCCGAGGGTGATCGCAGGGGGGAACGTCACCTTGCTTTTCGTGGAGGAGCAGCCTTGATCCGAAGCAAACACTTCCTCAGCCAGAGCTCAACTTGGGTCGGTCTTGCGTTGATGGCGGCCGTCGCCTGCAGCGTCGAAACCAAGAGTGACTTCGAGTTCAACGACGAACCCGAAGCGGGCGCCGGCGGCAGCAGCGCGACCGCCGGTAAGGGCGGAGCCGGAGGCAAGGGTGGCTCGAGCGGCGGCAAGGCCGGCAGCTCGTCTGGCGGCAAGGGCGGCTCATCGGGCGGCAGGGGCGGCACCGGGGGCAAAGGCGGCACGGCCGGCGCGAACGAGGGCGGCGAGGCCGGGATGGTCGAGGGCGGCATGGGCGGTTCGTCCGGCACGGCCGGCTCGGGCGGCACGGCCGGTGGCGGCGGGAGCGCGGGGACCACCCCTGTCGACCCGTGCGACCCGAACCCCTGCCAGAACGGCACCTGCGAGCCCGACGGCGCTGCCTACACGTGCGACTGCATCGACGGCTACACCGGCGACGATTGTGAGACCAACATCGATGATTGCGCGGGTAACCCCTGTGAGCACGACGGCGTGTGCCTCGATCGCGTGGCGAGCTACGAGTGCGATTGCTCCGGCACCGGGTACACCGGCGACACCTGCGAGACCCTGATCGAGAATTGCGCCCAGTCACCGTGCGAAAACGGCGGCGTCTGTACGGACGTGGGAGCCTCCCGAACGTGCGACTGCACCGGCACCGGCGCGCAAGGCGAAAGCTGCGAGGTCGACATCGACGAGTGCGGGCCTCGCCCATGTGCCCACGGCATCTGCACCAACGGTCGCAACATGTACACGTGCGACTGCAACAGTACCGGCTACCAGGGCACGAACTGCGACCAAGACATCAACGAGTGCAGCTCCAACAACGGCGGTTGCGACCCGCTCACTCAGTGCATCAACCTGGACGGTAGCCACACCTGCGGTGACTGCCCCTCCGGGTACAACGGCAACGGCACGACGGGCTGCAGCGACATCAACGAGTGCAGCTCCAACAACGGCGGTTGCGACCCGCTCACGAGCTGCACCAACACGCCCGGCAGTCGCACCTGCAGCGCCTGCCCCTCGGGCTACTCCGGCACCGGCGCCACCGGCTGCATGGACATCAACGAGTGCAGCTCCAACAACGGTGGCTGCGACGTGCTCACGACGTGCACCAACACACCCGGCGGTCGCAACTGTGGCGCCTGCCCGGCCGGCTACACCGGCACCGGCGCCACCGGCTGCATGGACATCAACGAGTGCTCGTCGAGCCCGTGCCGCAACGGCGGTTCATGCACCAACACGCCCGGCTCGTACACCTGCACCTGCCCGTCTCCGTGGACGGGCTCGATTTGCGGTAACGCGACCATCGTCGTGAACGCCGTCGATCGCGGCTGGTGGCGGTCGGACGGGGCCCACACCTCGACCAATGTCTACACGACTACGGGCTGGTGCGGCACGTGCGTCGTCGCGCTGCCGACGCGTTCCTTCTTCCTGTGGAACATTCCAAGCTTCGTCGGCACCGTGAGCAGCGTCACCATGAGCCAGACGCTGGAGGCCTACGACAGCCCGAGCGCGAGCGAGGTGGCCGTCGTCTACGACGTGAGCACCGCCCCCGCCACCCTGACCACCACGTCCACGAACAATACAGCCGTGTTCTCGGACCTCGGGTCCGGGACGAGCTTCGGGAGCTTCACGGTTACCGCCGCCAACGTGGGCACGGTGCGGTCGATGGCCTTCTCCGCCGCCGGCGCTACCGCCGTCTACAACGCGCGGGGCGGGCAGTTCGCCGTGGGTATCACGGAGCAGTCGTTCACTCAGACCATCGACGTGGACGAGTTCATCCGGTTCAGTACGGACACCGCTCTGACGCACCAGCTTTCGATCGTGGTCGTGCCGTAGCGGGGCGCCGCGTCAACGCTTCGAGGCGGGGCTCGCGCCGAGCTCCGCCTCGATCGACCAGCGATCGTTGCTGATTTCCGAGAGCGTCATCGTGGCGCCGGGTCGCGTCGCCACGGCTTCGATGTCGCCCACCAAGCTGCCGGCGTCGCTGGTCCAGCCGAGGCGGGCCGTACCGGCGATCGGGTCGAAGAACCAGCTGCGAGAGGTCTCGCCGCGCAGGCTGCCGTTCGAGTTGACGGTGATCAGCGTCACGGTCCCGTTCGCGGTCGTCATGAACCCGACGTAGGTTCGGCTCCCCTCCGGAAACGGGTGCCGGGACGTCACGTCGATGAGGACGCGGCCGAACTCGACCCTGCGGTAGCGGATCCGGCGCCCCTCCGTGTTGTCGGTCCGGAAGGACACGAAATTGTCAGCGTCGGCGTGGCAGGCCGCAATGCCTTGGTCCGAGGCGCCCGAGCCTTTCGGAAAGTTGATCGCAAAGAGCGCCACACCGGTGGTGCCGCACAGCGTGCCGTCGGTCGAAGCCAATTGGTCCGGCGGGCTGCCGTCGAAGGCAAGCGCCGGTCGCGCACTTGGATTGACGACGGCGGGCGCGCTACCGAGCGCGTTCCAGCTACCGCTCCCGACCCAGGGGTTCCATTGCTGTACCAGCGTCCCCGAGCTCGGCACCATCACGAGGTAGAACGCGTTGGCCAACCATACGTTCGTGAACAGCATGGGTCCTCCGACGACCCGCAGTCGAACGCCGCGCGCCGCTTGGCCGATGATAGCAGCTTCCCGTCAGACGCGGATGCCGGGCGCCGGGAAGCTCTTGCAGAGCTCCTCGACGTCCCTGGCAATGCGAGCAAGAAGCGCCTCGTCGGCGGGGGCCTTGACCACGTCATCGATCCAGCCCGCGAGGCGCGTCATCTCCGCGATGCCCATCCCGCGTGAGGTGATCGCGGGCGTTCCGACGCGCAGGCCTGACGGATCGAAGGGTTTTCGCTGGTCGAACGGGACGGCGTTGTAGTTCGCGGAGATGCCCGCCTTGTCGAGCGCCTTGGCCGCCACCTTGCCGGGCACGCCGCGCGACGTGAGATCGATCAGCACCAGGTGATTGTCGGTGCCACCCGTGACCAGCGTGAAACCGCGCGACAAAAGACCGTCGGCGAGGGCCCGCGCGTTCGCGACCACGTTCTCCGCGTAGGCCTTGAACTCCGGTGCGGCCGCTTCCTTGGCCGCGACCGCGATGCCGGCGGTGGTGTGATTGTGGGGACCGCCCTGGAGCCCCGGAAACACGGCGCGGTCGATGTCCTTCGCGTGCTCCTGCTTGCACAGGATGATGCCGCCACGCGGACCGCGGAGCGTCTTGTGCGTGGTGCTGGTCACGACATCGGCAATGCCGACCGGTGACGGATGCACGCCGCCCACGACGAGCCCTGCGATGTGAGCGATGTCCGCGCACAGCTTGGCCCCGACCTCGTCGGCGATCGCGCGGAAGGCGGGAAAATCCAGCGTTCTCGGGTAGGCGCTGGTGCCGCACCAGATGATCTTCGGCTTGTGCTCGCGGGCGAGCCGCCGCACCTCGTCCAGATCGATGCGGTGATCCTTGGGGCTGACGCCGTAAGCGATGCTCTTGAAGTAGCGGCCGGTAATGCTCACGTTCCAGCCGTGCGTGAGGTGGCCACCGAACGGCAGCCCGAGACCCATGATCGGGTCGCCGGCCGCACAGAACGCGAGGTACACGGCGAGGTTCGCCGGGCTGCCGCTGTACGGCTGCACGTTCACGTGTTCGGCGCCGAAGAGGGCGCGAATGCGACTTCGCGCAAGCTCCTCGACCTGGTCGATGACGTCCTGACCCTCGTAGTAACGCTTGGCGGGGTAGCCCTCGGAGTACTTGTTGGTGAGGACCGAGCCTGACGCCTCGAGCACCGCGCGCGAAACATAGTTCTCACTCGGGATCAGGCGCAGGGTGCGGTTCTCGAGTGCCTCTTCTGCGCGGATCAGCTTGAAGATTTCTGGGTCTCGCTCGGAAAGCTCGGGGTCGCGACTAGCCATGCGGGCGGGAGGCTACCACCGCGGGCCGTCGCGAGCGCGTCACAGGCCGTGCGGTATTTTTCGCCCCCTGTGGGGAAGGTTCAGGCTGACTGGAAGGCCGGTCTGGTGCCAGACATGTTTGCTCGACGGGCGCGCGAGGGAGACTAAGATCGGCCGCTTCAGGCATGCCAAGCCCGAGCCGAGTCGGCAAGAGAGAGGGCGAACCGCCGGAGGGGTCGGAGCCGAGGCCAGCAGAGGCCACGGGGCAGAAGGCTCGTGCGTCGCGCAGCGTCCCGGAGCCGAGCACGCGCTCGCGATCGGGCGGCGGGGGAGAAGCTCGGCAGCCGGAGGCCGAGAGCGAAGTGATGGGCGCCGGCGCCGGTGAGACGATCGGGGAGCAGGACATCGCCGAGGCGGACGTCGAGCGAGCCGAGCCGCTGAAGACGGACCCGGAGCCCGTGCGTCCGCCACCCGCCGAGCTCGGCGAACCGTCCGACAGCGCACCCCCGAGCATCCCGTCCGCCGCAGCGGCGTCGGTGCACCCTTCGCCCCGCGGCGGCATCGCGGTGGTGCCCGGCCACGTCATCGCCAATCGCTACGACGTGCTCGGCGTGCTCGGCGAAGGCGGGATGGGCATCGTGTACCGCTGCCGGGATCGCTCGACCCAGCAGCTCGTCGCCATCAAGCGCGTGATCCCGCCGCCCGGCAACCTCGCGCACGAATACGTGATGTGGTTCTACAAGGAGGCGCGCGCGCTCGCGGCCTTGAACCACCCGAACATCGTGCGCGCTCACGACTTCGGCCAGCTCCGCGACGGCTCGCCGTTCTTGGCGATGGAGCTCGTGACGGGCGCGTCGCTCCACGATCTCACCCACGCACGCCTTGGTTTTCCGGTCATTTGGTCGGTCGTCGATCAGATCCTGGCGGCGCTTGCTCACGCCCACGCGCGCGGCGTCATCCACGGCGACCTCAAGCCGTCGAACGTGCTCGTCGAGCCGCACGACGACGAACCGCCGACCGTGCACGTCCTCGATTTCGGCCTCGCCTGGCTCCGGCTCGACGCACAGGACGAGCGGCTCAGCGGCGCCAAGCCGATGGAATTTGCGCCCCACGCCGGAGCCGGCACGCCCGGCTACATGGCACCGGAGCAAATCCAGCACGAGATGCACCACGTGTGCGGCGCGACCGACCTCTACGCGCTCGGCTGCGTGCTGTACCGGCTGCTCGGGGGCAAGGCGCCGTTCTCGGGCAACTCGAAGGAGCTGCTCCGCGTTCACGCGTTCGATCCGCCGCCGGAGCTCAAGCCGGTCCTCGAGCTCCCGGAGGGCGTGGTCGGCTACGTGATGCGGCTGCTCGCCAAGCGACCCTGGGACCGGTGGGAGTTCGCGGCCGAGGCGCGCGCAGCGTGGGCCGCGTGGCGACCGGGCGCCGAAGTGAAGAGCTGGCGCTTTCAGGCGCCCCAACCGCGACAGGGCAGCGAACCGGCGCCGCCCACCCGCCCGAGCGGCGCGCAATCGCCGAACCCCGATCTCGAGCCCGCGCCCGATCGCCCGCCGGGGTTACTCAGCATTCGGCCGAGCCCGCTGGTCGGTCGCGAGGACGTCCGCTCGACGCTACGGCAGGTTTCGAACGAACTCGTCGAGGGCGAGGGCCCGCCGCACCGCCTCGTGATGCTGGTTGGCCCGGCCGGGTCGGGCAAGAGCCGCGTGGCGGAGTGGATGTGCGAAGTGGCGCACGAGGAGGGGGCGATGGTCCCGCTCCGCGCGCGCTACCGCGCGATCCGCAGCCCGCTCGACGGCATGCTCGGCGCCGTCCTCTCGTATTACAACTTCGAGCGCGTCGACCGGCACACGATCGAGCGGTCGCTGCTCGATCGCTGGAAGGTGCGCCGCGACGACAAGAACGGCCGCGCCTGGGTCGCGGGTGCCGCCGAGTGGCTGCGCCCGATGGGGCCCGACCAGGCCATCGGCCCGAGCGGTATCCGCTTCACGCTCGATACACTCGACACGCGGCGCATGGTCATCCGCTACACGCTGCGGAAGATCGCGCGCAAGCGTCCGCTGCTCTTCTGGTTGGACGATCTACACAACGCCGGCCCGGCGACGATCGACGGCCTGCTCCGGATCCTCGAGGACGAACCCGACCAGCGCATCCTGATGCTGGTCACGGCGCGTTCGGAGGAGGTGGCGCTCGGGACGTCCGCGGCCGAACGCCTGCGCCAGCTGCGTGAGGCGACGAGCGGCAACGTGATCGACGTGCAGCCGCTCACTCCGGAGCGCACGGTCGAGCTGATCCGTTCGTCGATCCCGCTCGATGACGCGGCGGTCGAGGAAGCCGCCCGCCGTAGCCGCGGCAACCCGCTGTTCGCGCTGCAGCAGCTGCACGCCTGGGCCCTTTCCGGGCACATGGAGTATTCCGGCCACGTCTACAAGGTGCCGGGCGACGTGCTCGCCGTCCGGCCACAGACGACGGCGGAGCTCTGGGACAGCCGGCTGGCGGCCGTGCCCGAGCAGCACCGCGTCGCCGCCTACGCCGCCGCCACGCTCGGCGGTGACGTGAGGCGCAACGTCCTCCACGCACTGCTCACGTCCCTCGGACAGCCCGCCGACAGCGCCATGCAGGGGCTGGCCAACGCGGAAGTTCTGATCCCCCGCGGACCCGGCCGCTACAGCTGGCCCCACGAGCTCTTGCAGGAACACCTTCTCGCGCGGCTTCAGAGCAGGCCCGACAAAGAGAAGATCTTCCGGGCTGCCGCCGCGGCGCTCACGCTTCATCCCCTCGCCAGCGAGCGGCGCATCGTGCGCCAACGCATGGTGAACCTGATCGAAGCGAGCGATTCGGACACCGCCGCGCTGCTCCTCTTCGACTTCCTGCAACAGAGCTGGAACGGCGCGCGCGAGCCGCTGGCAACGCTGTCCGATCTCGAGCTCTTGAAGGGGAAACTGCGCGGCCGCACGCTGGCACTGAAGAATCGCTGGCAGGCCGAGGCACTGCGCCACGTCGGCCGCATGGCGGAGGCGAGCACGTACGCGGAGCTCGCGCGCTCACGGTTCGAGGATCTCCAGGATCCCGAAAATATCGCGCATTGCCAGCGGTTGCTCGGGCACCTGGCGAGTGAGCAAGGCGCCTCGGCCGAGGGGCTCGAGCTCGTCCGCCGCGCGCTCCTCACCTTCGAGGACCTCGGCAACGTGCTCGGCAAGGCGCTCTGCCAATCGGTGGCGGGTGAGATCGAGTACATGCTCGGCGACTACGAGCAAGCGCGCGACACCATCGTCCAGGCGGAAAGAAACTTCGCCGAGCTCGATCAGCCGCTCGGCCGCGGCCAGTGCTTGCTCCTCTTGTCCTGGATCGAGCACTCCGAGGGTGCGACCGAGCGCTCGCGCCGCTTCGCGTCGGAGGCGCGCGCCGAGTTCGAACGGGCCGGTTATCGCCTCGGCACGGCGCTCGCCGACGCGTCGCTCGCTCACGTCGAGCACCGGCTGATGAACTATCACGGTGCCGAAACCGGCGCGCTCGAAGCGCTCGCCGTGTTCGAAACGCTCCGCACCCCGCGCGGCCAGGCAGCCTGCGATCGCCTGCTCTCCATGGTGGGCCTCGACACGGACGACGTCGACATGGCCGAGCTCCACGCCGACCGCGCGCTCCGCATCTACACGAAGACGAACGACCCGTGGGGCGTGATGGAAACCAAGCTCCTTTTGTGCCAGGTCGCGCTATTTCGTCATCATGGCGCGCGGGCCCGCGAGCTCCTCGAGGAGTGCAGCCGCATCGCCGTCGAGGAAGCCGAACCGAGGCAGCACTTCTTGCTCACACGGGCCTGGCTCGAGGCAGAAAACAACGATCTCGACCAGGCGCTCGAGTCGATCGACGCCGCCGCCGAGGTGTTCGGGCCGCGCTCGCGGGCCGGTGACCACGCACCGCAGCTCCTTTCCCGGCTGTTTCGCTACCGCTGGTCGGACCACGCGCGCGGCCGCATGGACGCCTGGCGCGCCATCCTGAACGACCGCGCACGCCGCACGCAGGAGTAAGCGCGCCGCTGTCGGGCGGCTTTCGACCTAAAAGAGGTCGAACAGCGGCCTGAGCTTCGCTTCGGCCACCACGAACGTCGCGTTCGTGCCATCGAGGCGCGCGAACCGCGAGGGCAGTCCTCGAAAGACTTCCCGTGCGCCGAAGCGCAGGGTGCGGGGTTTTCCCGGGCCTGCGCTCGGCTCGAGCACGACCTCGAGCGACGGCGGGGAAAATCCTTCGCTCGGCTCGGCCTTGCCGGTGTGAACCGCCGCCTCGGCACGAAGCCCCGGGAGCGCTTCGAGCAAAGGAGCCAGAAGCTCCGTGTCGAGCTTCGTGCCCGCGGCTGGCGCGAGTTCGCCGCCTCGCCGTTCGAGCACGAAGCTCACGCTGCCCTTCCTGAGCGTCAGACGAGCAAGTGACGACGGGTCGATCATCGTGGCCGCGCGATCCACGAGGCACGTCTCGAGCCGTTCGACGACCGCCCGCTCGAGCAGGAAAACGCCGGGGTCGTCACCGAGCCGCGCGTAGTACCCGCCGGGCGCGGGGGCGCCGACGACGACCGATCGCTCGCTCACGCCGGCATCGCCCTGCTCGAAGCGGAGCCGCGCCGTCGCGCGGGGTGCGCCGAGCCCGAAGCCGCCGTCGTCGCTGTCCGCGACCCAGCGGACGGCCGTGAGCGACCCGAGGCCGAGCACGGCGTTCGTCGAAAGCTCGCCGTCGACCTGGAAGCCCTCGGGCACCACGAGCGCGAAACCGCTCGGCGCACGGCGGAGGAGCTGCCGCTCCGGCTTTTCGAGCTCGAGCTCGACCAGGGCGGAAAGCGCGAAATCGAGCAGACGCCGGTTGCGGAGCAGCGTGGAGTCCACGAGGAAGGCGCGCGCCGCGTCGCGACCGATGCGGAGCACGGCGCCGTCGTCCGTGCGCCGGACCGGCAGCGTGCCGTCGGGCTCCACGCGCCCGATCTCGAGTATTTCTTCGGTCGCCTTGTCGTCACGGGTGAGCACGGTGAGGACGACCTTGTCGCCTCCTGACACGAGGCCCAGTTTCGCAAGATCGGGTGCATGAACCATCTCGCCGGGCGCCCGAACGATGGCCTCCAGCCGAAGGTTCCCCGCCTCGAGCTCCACCTCGGCCGACGCCGGCTCGCTCAGCGTGAACGCCGTGCCTCGGCGTGCGAGCACCAGACGCTTCGACCCCCTGACGAGGGTGAGGGTCTCGACCTCGTCGGCTCGAGCAGAAAAGGGGCGATCGTCGGCAAGGTCGTCTTTGGACAGCGAGAACGGACCGAGAGCGTCGTCCCGCACGCAGCCGGCGCGCGCCGTGTCGCTGCGAACGATGGCGAGCGTTTCGCCGACGGCGCCGGGGCACGCACCGCCGAGCTCGACGACGACCTCGGGTGCCTTTGCCTCTTTTGGCTTGAGCTTGAGCCGCGTGCGCGGGGCGGCACCGCGAACGCGTTCCGCCTCGTGCACCGGCAAGAACCGTGAGGCTTTCAGCTCGGCGAGCGCGGTGAAGACCGACTCGAGGACGTCGCGGTTGGCGCGACCACCGCCCTCGAGCGAAAACGCCGAACCCTTGCCGCGAGTCAGGCGGAGGGCCGCGTCGGGGCGTTCGAGCGTGAGGTCGCGGACGTCGTTTGCGCCGAGCTTGACGAGCGCATGGTCGCGAAGTTCATCGAGCGTCGTCAGGAGCAGCGCCGAAAGGTCGCGCCCGGCAACCACGAAGGAGGGCGCCTCGCCGTCGGCAGTGATCGAAACGTAGACAGCGCCCGGGGGGGACGGCGCGTCGTTGCCGAGAGCGAGCTGGTGGCGTTTCCCACCCATCGACACGGCGACGGTGGCCCGCGGAGCCGCGAGGCCGAGTGCCGCCGGATCGGCCTTGTCGAGCCGGCGCACGACGGCGGCAAAACCAAGGCCGTCGATCAGCCGCTCGACCGCCGCCAGGTCGGCCGGCTCCTCGGCGGGGGTGTGGAGAACGAACGAGTCCTCCCCACGACGCTCGATCGAAAACGTGGACCCGCGCCGCGAGAGCACGACGAGTTCGACCTCTTCTTCACGAAACGTCCCGAGGACGTTCCTGGCGCGCTCCTCGAGCTCGACCGTGGTGGCTTCGTTGCGGGTAAGAAACACCAGGGCAACGCTGGCAACGGCGGCCGCCGCGAGGACGAGACTCACCACGTCGCCGCGACCGATCTTCACGTCACCCCCCGCGCCGCCGCCTGGCGCGAGCTTTTCTCCTTCGCGCGGCGCCGGAAGAAGATCAAAAGGCCGACGAGCGCAGCGGTCCCAGGCATGTAGACGAGCACGTAGCGGAGCACTTCCCCGAGTGATTCCTCCGTCAATGCGAGCGCGACCGTGCGCTCCGACTTTTCGGGCACGCTGACGATCGGCGGGCGTGCGGCCGCCCAGGAGATCGCATTTTCGACCAGAAGCCGGTCGCCGATCAGTGCTTCGTCGCGAAAACTCTGGCTGTGCGCCGGACCGGGTGTGCCGAGCACGACCAGCCGCGGCCCGTAGCGTTCCTTCGAGCTCGGCGGCTTCGGGAGCTCGGCGGCTGCGGCAAGCACTCGCTCGGCGCGCCTTTCGTCGGGCGGCAAGCCCTTGCCATCGAGCACGCTCCGAACGTCGGAAAGTGCCACCGCGGCGGCGCTCGACGTGAGCAGCGGCCTTGCCGGGCCCCCCGGATCGAGGACGAAGCTCCGAGATTGGCTGAGGACGACCTTGAGCTCGGCCTTGCCGCCGGGGAGCACGAGACCGCGCGTCGCCGCATGTTCCAGCGGAGTCGCAAGGAATATCTCGCCGGCCCCGCGAGGAAGCCGGAGGCTCGGGTCGGTCTCGAACACGATCGTCCCCTCGATCCGCACGCCGAACGCCTCGGTGACGCGGTCGAGGCCAGACGAAACGACGCGCCGATCCTCGCCGAAGAGTGGCCCGACCAGGACGAGCGCGCTGCCGCCGGCACCGACGTAGCGCCGGGCTCGCTCGGCGGCGTCCGCCCCGTAAGGCACGGCAGGCCCGACGATCGCGAGCAGACGACAGCCGGCGAGCAGCCCTTCCGCATCCGGGCGCGTGAGATCGACCGCCGTGGATTCGTAGTTGCTCTTGTCGAGCCGGCGCCGGAGCTCGGCGAGCCCTTCCGGCCCGGCGTCGTCGAGTGACGTTTCGCCGTGCCCGGTGGCGAAACACACCTTGGCCTTCTCGCCGGCAAGGACGCTTGCGATGCCTTCGGTGAAGGCTTGCTCGAGGCGTGGCCGCCCGCGCCCATCGTCGTTCAACGTGCCAAGCTCGTCGGCGGTCAGAAACCAGACGCGTTCCCCGCGTGCGATCAGCACCACGGCGTCGGTGACGACCCGTCCGTCCTCCGCCTTGCCGGCCAAAATGCCGTATTTCTGCTGCACGGCGATCAACTCCGCCGGGCTCACCTCGGGGTCCACGTAACGCACGCCAAGCTTCGGCGTTTCCGCGCCGTACGACACCAGCATCTGACGCACGGGGGCAAGGAGCGGATCGGTCCGCGCGAGCAGCACGGTGACGGCAATCGGCTCGCTGAGCCCGCGGAGGATCGTCTTGGTGGCGGTCGAGAGCGAGTAGATTCCCTCTCTCGTCATGTCCCAGCGATCGTACCAGCGAGCAACCAAGACGTTGGCGTTGACCGCGATCACGACCGCCGCGGCCACGCCGATCGCAGCCATCATCTTCGGCGTGCGCGGCATGCTCGGAAGCTTCAACCCCACCTCCAGGAGTCGACGACTCGCGACGTCACGAAAAGGCTCGTCACTGCAACCGATGCGTCGAACACCAGACGGCGAAGATCCACGATGCCGCGCGCCATCTCCTCCATCTGCGAAGCCATCGAGACGTGCGCCGCCACGTCGCGCAAGAACCCCGCCGGCAGCACGTACTCGCCGATGCCCAGCACGAACAGGCCGAATTGCACGAAGATCGCGAGCAACAGCGCGATCAGCTGGCTTTTCGCCATCGCGCTCGAAAGCGTCCCGAGCGCGAGGTAGCTCGCGCCGATGCCGAAGAGACCGATGTAGCTCGCGAGCACCGACCCCGGGTCCACGGCGCCCGTCTTTCTGAGGATCAGAACGTAGAGCACGGTCGGCGCCCACAGCGCGACGTACGTGCTGAGGACGGCAGCGTACTTGCCGAGCACGACGCCTGCCGGCGTGACCGGCGCCGTGAGCAGGGTCTCGATCGTCCCGCTCCGGCGCTCTTCCGCGAACGTGCGCATCGTGAGCGCAGGGCAGATGAGGAGCAGTGTCATCAAGAGGAACACCGACTGCTGCCCGAAGTACGCCTCGACCGGACCCGTTTCCACGGCGAGATCGGCGAGGCTCGAGAAGTGGGCGACGATGGCGTAGAAGATGCCGCCCTGCAGCAGGAGGAAGACGACCAAGAGCACCCACGCGAGGGGCGTCATCCACAGGCTCAACATCTCGCGCCGGTAGACGCCGAGAAATCCGCTCATGACACGCCGCCCTCGGCGGCCGGCGCCGGCTCGGGTTCGCGCGCCGTGAGCTCCTGGAACACCTCCTCGAGCGACGCCCGCGCCGCGTTGACCCGCTGCACGCCGGCGCCGCGGCCCACGAGCGCCGCGACCACCCGTTCCGCAACCACGCCGGCGTCGGTGCCCGATTCGACCTCGATCGCCAGGCGGACGAGCGCGCTGTCGCCCTCGAGCGCCGAGGCGGTCACTCGCTTTGCCCCTTCGACGCCGGCCGCGGCTTCGCAGGTGGCCTGGTCGCCACGGGCGACGATCTCGAGCGCGCTCGCGGATCGCGCGGCCTTGAGCTCAGCGAGCGTTCCTTCACCAACGAGCTTGCCGCGCGCGACGATGAGCGCGCGATCGCACACCGCCTCGACCTCGGGCAGGATGTGCGTCGAGAGCAGGATGGTGTGGGACCGCCCGAGTTCGCGGATCAGGCGACGCACCTCGACGATCTGGTTCGGATCGAGACCCGCCGTCGGCTCGTCGAGGATGAGCAGCGGCGGGTTCGACACCAACGCATCGGCGAGCGCGACGCGCTGCCGGTAGCCTTTGGACAGGTGGGCGATCGGAGTTTCGGCCACATCGCTCACCGCAGCCTGCTCGAGCGACCGCTCGACGGCCTTCGTGCGTTCGCGACGCGGCACCCGCTTGATCTCGGCGCGAAACCCGAGGTACTCGCGCACGCGAAGCTCCGGATAGAGCGGCGCGGCCTCGGGCATGTATCCGAGCTTCATCCTTGCGGCGAGCGACTCACGGACGATATCGAAACCCGCAACGCGCGCGCTGCCGTGCGTCGCCCCCAAAAACCCGGCCAGGATCCGAAGCGTCGTCGTTTTTCCCGCGCCGTTCGGACCGAGGAACCCGACGATCTCCCCCTCCCCGACCCGGAACGACAGGTCATCCACCGCGACCACGGTGCCGTAGTCCTTCGTCAGGTGATCGACCTCGATCATCGGGAAAACACCTACCACGGAAGGCCAAACCGCCCGGCATGCCAGCCTTGCCCCGGTGTGCCAGGGTTTCTGTGCCATCGGGCGCGAAGTAACCCGGGAAAATGCGGCAGATCCGGGGGGCGGCCACGAGGGGTGAAAGGCACGCCGCTTGCTGAAGACTGGGGGATGGGCGCGCTTCGATACGGGCTGATGTTCGTTGCTGTGGCTGTCGGGTCGGCTTGTGGTGGGACAAGCACCTTCACGCCCGGTGAAGGCGGGAGCGGGAGCGGGCGCGGGGGCGGAAGCGGGAGCGGCGGTACGAAAGCGAACGGGGGCGGGAGCGGCGGATCCGGCGGGACCGGGGGTGGGAGCGGAGGGACCGCGGCCGGGGGCGGGACCGGCGGCGCAGGTGGAAGCGGAGGGAGCGGCGGAACGGGCGTCGGGGGCGCGGGCGGCGGAGGGGGGGTCGGCGGCGCGAGCACGGCGGGTGCAGGCGGGACCGGCCAGGCAGGAGCGGGCGCGACGTCCGGCGCGGCAGGAATGGCGGGAGCCTGCGGCACACCGCCGGATCTCTTCCCCGGCGAGTGTGGACCGATGGTCTATCACGACCCCGAGACGGGCGAGTGCACGCCGGGGGCTCCGTACCAGTGCCTCGGCAACGCCAATCGCTTCTCGTCGATCGCCGAATGTCTCGCTGCTTGCCCGGGCTCGAAGCCGTCGATGTTCGGCTGCGACACGCCGACGGACTGCATTGTCGGGAGCACCGGTTGCTGTGGACTCTGTCCGGACGCGCCGTTCGACAGCGCCAAGGGAATCAACGGGGCGCGCGCGCTGGCGGGCGACTACCGACCGTGCGGTGACGTGGCGTGTGAGCCGTGCGCCGAAGTGCCGCCGGTATCGCAGACCACCCAGTACTACCTTGCGACGTGCGAGGCGCGGAAATGCGGCGTCGTCGACCTTCGCACGACGCCTTCGACCGAGTGCGAGACCGACCAAGACTGCTTCTTGCGCGCCGGCATCGACTGCTGCCCGGCCTGCTCCGCCACGAGCTTCGCTGCGCTGAGCTCGACCGATTTTCTCAACGGCCGTTGCACCGACATCGGCTGTCCGGAATGTGTGACGCCCGTGCCCGACAACCTCTTCGCGAGCTGCCTGGACGGCCGCTGCATCGTCGACGAACCGGTGCCCTCGAACTGACGGACGATGGGCTCTAGGCTCGCGGCTGCGGTTCGTCGCCGTCGTCGTCCGCTGCGCCTTCCTCTTCGAGGATTGCGCCGTGGCACTTCTTGAACTTCTTGCCGGAGCCGCAGGGACAGGGATCGTTGCGACCGATGCGCGGAGCCGCCTGGGCGGGCCGCTTCGGCGTGGGCTGCGAGGCGGCCTCGCGAAGCTCGGCCAGGGCTTGCGCCGGATCCTCGGCATCCGCGCTCGGGTGCTGCGCGACCACCTGCGCGAGCTCGTCTTGATAACGGCGCTCGGCCTCCTGCTCCATGGCGGCGAGATCTTCCTTTTTCGCCACCGGCGCGCCGAAGAACTTCACGAGCACGGTGCCCGAGACCTTCGCCATCATGTTCAGAAAGAGGTTGAAGCCCTCCTTCTTGTACTCGTTCTTCGGGTCACGCTGGCCGTAGCCGCGAAGCCCGATGCCGTCGCGCAGGTGCTCCATGTTCGACAGGTGATCGACCCAGGCCTCGTCGATGCTCTCGACGTAGATGTGGCGGAACAGGCGGAGCGCGAACTCCACACCGTGGGCCGCCTCGCGCTGGAAGTAGAGTTCCTCGGCGCGCGTGTAAGCCATGCGGGCCACGGCGTCGGCCTCACCGAGGTCGTCGACCGATCGATCCAGCTTGCCGATGAAGTGCTCCTGAAAGCCCTCGTGCAGGCCCTTCCAGTCCCAGTCCTCGGGCTGCTTGTTCTCGGGGCACGATTCTTCCACGATCGCGCTGACGACTCGATCGACGAGGTCGAGCACCCGCTCGCGCTGCTCGCTGAGGCCCTTCGGCACGAGCTCGACGAGCTCCGCGTGGACCGAGCTCGGCGTGCGCTTCTGCCGGCCCTCGATGCCGAGCCTGACACCCCAGAGCTGGTAGACCTCGTGCTGCAGCGCTTCGAGCTCGACCAGCGTCGCTGCTTTCTCGAGTTCTTCTGCCGTCGGATAGCGCGATTTGCCGTTGTCCTTCACCACGCCGAGCGGCGGGTCACAGAACAGCCCGACGATGCCGGCGACGGGGCCCTCGAGTTTGGTCTGGATCTCGGGGTCGACCGGGATCTCGCGCTCCTCTTCGGTCGTCTTGCCCGTATCGTCGACCGCGGCCGGCGTGTAGCGGCCCGCCAAGAGCTGCTGGCGGAGCGTGTACACCGTCTTCCGCTGCGCGTTCATCACGTCGTCGTACTCGAGCAGGTTCTTGCGCACGTCGAAGTTGCGCTCCTCGACCTTTCGCTGCGCGTTCTCGATGCTGCGCGTGACCAGCGGGTGCTCGATCGGCTCGTCGTCGGGCATGCCCATGCGGTCCATCAGGTTCTTCACCCGATCACCCGCGAAGATGCGCATCAGGTCGTCTTCTAGCGAGAGGTAGAACTTGCTGTAGCCCGGGTCCCCCTGGCGGCCGGCGCGACCGCGCAGCTGATTGTCGATGCGGCGTGACTCGTGCCGCTCGGTGCCGATGATGTGAAGGCCGCCGAGCTCGACCACTTCATCGTGCTCGAGCTTGCACTCCCGTTCGTGCTTAGCGACGAGCTCGGCGAAGACCTCCGGGTCACCGTCCTGCGTCAAACCCCGCTCTTTGAGGGCCAAACGAGCGATCATCTCGGGGTTGCCGCCGAGCAAGATGTCCGTGCCGCGACCGGCCATGTTGGTGGAGACGGTGATCGCACCCTTGCGGCCCGCTTGCGCGACGACGAACGCCTCGTTCTCGTGGTGCTTGGCGTTCAGGACGGCGTGCTTGACGTTCTTCTTGCCCAGGATGCGGGCGATCGCCGCGCTCTTTTCCACGCTGGTGGTGCCGACCAGGATCGGTCGCCCTTCCTCGTGGTGCTGCAAGATGTCGCGGACCAGCGCGTTGAACTTCTCGCGCTCGGTCTTGTAGACGACGTCGTGGTCGTCGCTCCTGATGTTGGTCTTGTTCGTGGGGATGACGACCACGTCGAGCTTGTAGGTGGAGGAAAACTCCTGCGCCTCGGTCTCCGCGGTGCCGGTCATGCCGGCGAGCTTCTTGTAGATGCGGAAGAGGTTCTGGAACGTGATCGTGGCCATCGTGCGGCTTTCCTCCTGGATCCGCACGTTCTCCTTGGCCTCCACCGCCTGATGCAGCCCGTCGCTCCAGCGCCGGCCGGGCAGCACGCGGCCCGTGAATTCGTCGATGATCAGCACCTTGCCGTCGGGCGAGACCATGTAGTGCTGGTCGCGCTTGTACAGGGCATGGGCACGGAGGAGCTGATTCAAGATGTGGAGCGTCTGCACGCTCACCGGGTCGTATAGATTCGAAAGGCCGATCGCCTTCTGCACGTGCTCCACACCGTCGTCGGTGAGGGTCGCGCTCCAGCCCTTCTCGTCGACGTTGTAGTGCTCGTCCTTGCGCAGGCGGGCCACCACCTCGTTCAGCGTCTTGTAGCTGTCGCTGGCGGCCTCGGCCGGGCCGCTGATGATCAGCGGGGTCCGGGCCTCGTCGATCAGGATCGAATCGACCTCGTCCACGATCGCGTAGTTGAGCGGGCGCTGCGCGTAGTCGAGCGCCGAATACTTCATGTTGTCGCGCAGGTAGTCGAAGCCGAACTCGTTGTTCTGGCCGTAACAGATGTCGGATTTGTACGAGGCCCGCTTTTCCTCGTCGAACTGGCCGTTCACGATCGTCCCCACGCTGAGGCCGAGGAACTTGTACAGCCGGCCCATCCACTCCGCGTCGCGCTTGGCGAGGTAGTCGTTCACCGTGATGACGTGGACGCCCTTGCCTTCGAGCGCGTTCAGGTACACGGGCAGCGTCGCCACCAGCGTCTTGCCCTCGCCGGTGCGCATCTCGGCGATCGACCCCTTGTGCAGCACGGCGCCGCCGATCAGCTGCACGTCGTAGTGCCGCATCTTGAGCACCCGGCGGCTCGCCTCGCGACACACCGCGAATGCTTCGACCAGGAGGTCGTCGAGCGTTGCGCCCTGATCGAGCTTTTCCTTGAACTCGGGCGTCTTCGCCTGGAGCTCCGCGTCGGTGAGCTTCTCGAGCCCGGGCTCGAGCGCGTTGATCTTCCCGACCAGGGGCTGGATGCGGCGGATCGCGCGCTCGTTGGAGGTGCCGAAGACCCTTTTGGCTACCCAGGTAAACATCGTTATGGCCGGAGTTCTGCCGCGGAACCTAGTCCGCTCCGTGGAGCCACGCCAGCAGCCAGGGGGAGCGGCCGCGCCGGATCCCTCAGATTTCCGCGGGACGAGCCCAGATTGAGCCGAACTGGCCGCGGGATGCTACCTTGAATAGGTGGTGGTTGGTCGCGGATTTCTACGGGTGGCGCTCGCCCTCGCGCTCTCGGCGTGTGCCGGCCAGAGCACCGGTACCGGGCGGCCCGATTGCTTGCAGCTCTGCCAGAAGGGCAAGGCCGAACGCTGTCCGGGGTCGGAGGCCCTCCAGTGCGAGGACAACTGTCTTTCCGAGGACGCGCGCGCGGAAACGTCGGGTTGCCGCGCCCTGTATGACGAGTCACTCCAGTGCTCGGCGTCGCTGGAAGACATCTGCACGGTCGCGAAGGCTTGCGCCGACCCGGTCGCGGAGTACCTCGAGTGCCTCGAGGACTACTGCAAAGACCACAGCGCCGAATTCTGCCCGTGAGCGAACACGGACCGACGGCTCAGCGTTCGGCAGCGAGCTGACCGAGCGCCTGGGCGAAGCGCCCGCTCGGATACTTCGCGAGGTAGCGCTCGGCGTCCGCGCGAGCGCCGGCACGATCGCCCGTCGATGCGCGGCACCGCGCTCGCCCATGGAGCGCACGTTCCTCGAGATTCTTGCTCGCGCCTGTGGCCAGCACCGCGTCGAAGTCCGCGAGCGCGGCCTTCGGATCACTGGTCGCACGAAGCTCGGCGCGCACGAGGCGGAGTTCGACCCCGCGACCGACCCGTTCGAGCGGCAGACGCTCGAGCAGCGCCAGGGCTTCGGCGTTTCGGCCGAGCGCGAGGTTCGCGTCGATCCGTGCCACCCGGGCTTCGAGCACGAGCACACCGTCCGGGAACGACGCCGCGTGATGATCGAGCAGAGCGAGCGCGCGGGCGGGGTCACGATCACGCCGCAGGGCCGTCAGCGCCGCTTCGAGCGCCGCTGATTCCTGCGCCAGACGGCCAGCACTCGCGCTCGGCGCCGCCGCAGGCGCCTGGTGAGCAACCGCACGCGGCGCAGGGACAGCTTCCTCGACCGGTGCGACGCTTGCGGGCGGGGCAGCCTTCACCGCCGGCACGACGCGTTCCGGGACGGGCGGAGCGACGGTCGGTGCCGGCTGCACCGGAACGGGCTTCGGACGCGAGCCGGACGACAGCGCAAACCCGGCAACGGCGACGCCGGCCAGACCGACGGTCGCCACGCCCACGGCCAGCGCTCGCAGTGGCATGCCGAACACGATCGGCCCCGGCTTCTGCGACAACCGCGTTCGGACCCGCTCGAGCGCGTCTCGACCGAGCGGCCCGTGATCGGACGCCGCGCGCGTGAGCGCACCAATCCGGCGAAGCACGGGATCATCGTCGGTGCCCGACGCAAGACGCGGCGGCTCGGGGCGGTGGCTCACGGCGCACCCCCTTCCGGCATTCCGTAGCGCTCGACGTAGGCTCGCTTGAGGCGGACGCGCGCTCGATGGAGCAGCGTCCACAGCTGGCGCTCCGGGATGCCCGTCACCGCTGTGATCTCCTTACCGGAGAGCCCCTCGAGCTCGAATAGGATCAGCAAGGTGCGGTCCCGTTCCGCGAGCCCTTCGAGGAGCTCGTAAAGGACGCGTGAGGCTTGGGTCCGCGACGCGTGCATTTCGGGCGTCGCAGGCGGCGTCTGATCGGCGCTGTCACCCTCGTAGCGACCGAACAGCAAGCGACGGACCTTCCGCTTGCGTCGCCTGCTGGCGACGACGCGAACCGTGATGGCGAAGAGCCACGTCGTGATCGCCGCGTCGCCACGAAAGGTCGGCAGGCGACGGCGCGCGACCAGAAAGACCTCGTGCAGCAAGTCCTCGGGGTCGTCGGTCGGATCGAGCCGCCGGATCCAGCGCGAGACAAGCTCGGCGTGCGCGCGATACACGGTGTCGAGCGAGAGCTCGCCGTCGGGCCGCGCCTCGGCCCCGCTTTCGTGTCCCGCTGCCGACTCGAGATTGATCCCACGCACGTGTTCAGCATACTCCTACACCTGCCTAGTTCAGAAAGGCGGGAGTCTGAACGATGCTGACGAGGGCATCCTCGAGCGTGAAGGCGTCGTCCTTGGCGAACTGGTAGAGGACCCAGTCGATGTCCGAGCTTTCGTAGCCGTCGATCGCGGAGACGGCCACGGCACGGTCGAAGAGCTGCGTCACGAAACAGCGCGCCACGTCACACGAGGTCGAGAGCGAAGCCGACAGCATCCCGATGTCAGAAAACATGTAGTTGACTCCGCTCGGGGACGTGAAGAGCCCGGAGGCGTCGATCGGCAGGCCGTTGTCCGTGGTGCGAACCTCGCCCGTTTCGGGCGCCAGGATCTCCATCGAAAACCCGAGCGGATCGATGATCGAGTGGCAGCCGGCGCAGGTCGGCTGGGTGACGCTCGCCGAGAGCGCCTCGCGCCGGGTCTGCCCGGGTGGTGGATCGGGCGTGGCGACGTTGCCCGGGCCCGGCGTGATCGGCATACAGAAGAGTTTGTCCGCCATCCAGGCCCCGCGCGCGGACGGGCCCGGCCAGAGCTGCGCGACGTCCGTGAACATGCCGAACGTCTCCGGAGGATCGCCTTCGGTGGCGAAGAAGGATCCGAGCGTCATACCCTGAGCGACGACGACGCTGCCCCAGTGGAAACCGACAGCATCGCCCAAAGTTTCATCGAACTCGGGGTCCACGCCGTCGCGGCGATCGAGCATGAAATCACGCATGAACGCCGCCAGACCGGCGGGTACCGTGTCTTCGCTGCGTGCGTTGGCAAGCCAAGCGTGGACCAGCGCCGGGGCCCACTCGTTGGGCTCGCCTTCGGGGTCGGCGGTCGACGGGTCGGCACCCTCGTCGAAAAAGAAACGCGTGAGGCGATCGCGGATGGTGAACGCGTCGGCAAACTCGCCGTACTCCAGGTCGAACTCCGGCACACCGCAGACGAAGTTCGTGGCCTGCATCATCGTCCCGCCGGTGCCGCCGGAGACATCACTCCCACCGACGCCCCCGCTCATGGTGGCGCCTCCAGTGTCCCCGCTACCACCGGTGCCGGGCGCCGCTGCGCTCGCGCCACCGTTGCCGGGCATGTCGCCGCCTGATCCGCCGGTCATCGTCGTGCCACCGGTTCCGCCGCTGATCACGGAAGTGCCGCCGTTGCCCGATTCCCCGGAGCTTCCGCCGCTGGCCTCGCTGCCGCCGGCACCACCGCTCCCGGCATTCGACGCTTCGCCCACGTCGTATTGGCCTCCGCAGGCCGAGAACAAGAAGGAACAGACGGCGAGGGGACACAGGATCCGGTTCATGCGGGGCTTCTCCAACGGCTCTCCTTCACTCCGTGCCCTGGGAAGCACAAACCTCGCACAACTAAGGAACGAACGCCGCTCCCGCGAGGAACGCGAGGGCCACGGGAGGCAAAGTCGCGCCGCGCGCCGGATCGTCCACGACCACGGTGGTTTGCGTGAGCCAGCCGACCACCTGAACCTCGACGAAGGGCTCGACCGCACCGAGCGGGTGGCCGGCGCGCACGGCACCGAAGATGCCGAAGGTCACGTCGTTGTGCGCGTGGTTCGGCGAAAACCCAACACCCCGAACGCGCAACCACCCGAGCGCCGGGCCCGCCTGGAGCTCGACACCGAACGGTCCCGGTTCGAGACGAACGACACCACCGACCCCGAACGGGAACCGGGAGTACGACGCCTCGCCGCTCTCGAGCGCGAGGGACTGCGGCAACGCGAACGCCACCCGCGCGACGACGCCGAGCCCGGCCCCGGGCGGCGCAAGCGCCGCCGAGAACGCCACCGCCGGAACGCCGTCCCCGCCGCCAACTTCGGCGCCGAGCGAAAGCGCGAGCCGTACGCGGAAAACGGGCACCGGCTCAACTCGGCCCGTTGCCAGCACCGCGCTGACGGCCGGAGGGGGCGGCGCTGGTGGCGCGGACGCCGGCACCGGCGCGGGATCTTCCTGGACCGGTGAGGCCACGACGAATTCGGGGTGCGCGTCCGTCAACCAGCTCGCGAGCACGACGGCCGCGGCTTGCGCCAGTGCCTCGCAATCATCGTCGGCAGGCAACACCCGCTCGCCGAGCAGCCGACGATCCTTGCTGCGAAGCCGAACTGAAAGCCCGCTGCCCTCATGCGCGAGTTCGGCGAACTCGTCGAGCACCGTGCCGGGCGGAAACCCGAGGATTGCCGTCAGCCGCCTGACGACGGGATCGGAAACCGGGCACGCCGAATCGGCATGAACGACGATGATGGCTCCGCTGCCGCTCGTGCCGCTCGGCTCCTCGGCGCGTCCAGGCGTGGGAAACCCGAGCACCACCCCGAGAAAGGCCGCGGCCAGCCTCGCACCACCAGGCATCGTAGGGGTGCACCCATACCACGGCCCGGATCGAGCCCGGGACCCCTGCGCAATGTTTCAGACGAGCCCGGCGAGCGGACCGGAATCGGGATCGCGGTCGCCGACGCCGTTCACGTCGAGGCCCATCAGCTGGCAGATCGAGACCAGTGCCTTGGCGTGCGGCTCGCGGTTTCGATCGAGGAAGCGCCCGGTGACCAGGCCGCCGCGGGCACTCCCCGCCATGATCAGCGGGATCGGCTGCATCCGGTGGTTGGTGGCCGCCATCTCGCGGCCCCAGACGACGAGCGTGTTGTCGAGCATCGTGCCGTCGCCTTCCTGCACGGCGTCGAGACCGGCGAGCAGATAGGCAAATTGTTCGGCGTACCAGACGTCGATGGCCGTCAGGATGGCGCGGTTGTCGCCGTCGTTGTGCGAGACCGTGTGGTGGCCCTGCGTCGCGCCGACCCACGAGTGCACGATGCCACTGAACCCGCGGGAGAGCTGGACGCTGGCGACGCGCGTGAGATCACAGGCGAACGCGTGCGTCACGAGGTCCATCATGTCGGTGCACTCGGCCTGGAAGGTCGCGCTGTTCTCGAAGCGAACGTTCGACGAGGCCGGGGCTTCGGTCGGCACCGTGCAGCCGACGGTCGTCGTCGTGCCGTTGAGCCGGCGATCGAGGGCGGAGAGCCCGGCGAGGTGCGCGTCGATCTTCTCGAACTCCTGCGCGCCCACCCGCGTGCGCAGACGTTCCGTCTGCTGCATCAGGGCAGCGAGCTGGGCACGCTTGCGGGCGACCTGGGCGTCCGGAACCTGCGGATCCGGCTCCGCGATCGGCATCCCGAACAGGCGATCGAACGCCGCCTTCGGGTTGATCTCCGGATGGAGCGGCTGGTCCGCCGCCTTGTAGATCATGCGGTGCTTGCTGTCGGGTTCCGAGCACTGCACGCCGAGTTCGAGCGTGCGGTAGAGCGTCTCCTGCACCGCGTCGGTGACCGGTCGCGCGTAGGGGAGCTCGGGGCCGCTCGCCTCGGCGATCATCTGGTCGATGGAGGGGCCGCTGCCCCAACCCGTGCGGTTGCCGTTGCCGCCGTCGAAATTCGCGTCCCCGCTCGGCCCGCTCAGCGTTGCGCCGGACCACAGGCCCGACATGCCGAAGGCGTGCTCCTGACCGGCACCGCCGGCGCTGAACCGCATGCCCCAGGGGATGACGAGCTTCGACTTGAAGGGCTCGAGCGGCGCGTGGGTCGCGGTCAGGGTGAAGTCGGTTTCCGTCCCCACAGGCTTCCAATCCACCTGAGCGCCGCCGTGATCGATCGAGGACGTGCCGTCGGGCGTGAAGAAGAGGAGCAGGCGCTTGGGGAAGAGCGGCTCCTGGCCGCTGGCGTTCAGGATCGGCAAGAAAGGCGAAAGAACCGCGCTCGCGCCGAGGCTCTTCAAGAGCGCGCGGCGCGAGGTGGTGAATCGACTCGGAATCATGGTCATGGCGACACTCCGACGGCGCGGACGTTGCGGAAGGCTTCACTCTTCGCGATCGCGACGAGGAGCGTGCGGACGTTGCCGCCCGACTGCGCGAAGCCGTCGCGGATGGTCTGGACGCTGCACGCGTCGTCGACCGATTCGATGCGGTCGAGTGCGAAGCGGAACCACTGGTTGGCGAGGCAGTCACGGGCGGTGGCGCTCTGGGCGAGCTTCTGGCCGAGCTCGATCGCCCCGACGAACGCCCCCGCTAGATCCGCGCCGCCGTCGATGATCTCGCCCGAGGCGTCGACCGGCGACGGCCCGTCGGTCGTGCGGTAGGCGCCGATCGCGTCGTAGTGCTCGAACGAGAGCCCGATCGGGTCGATCAGCACGTGGCACCCGGCGCACTGCGGATCGGCCTCGTGGTTGGCGAAGCGCTCGCGCGTGGTGGTGGCCGGCGTCGGCTCCGGCGGGGTGACGTTCACGTCGAGCGGTGGTGGATCGAGCGGCTGGCAGAGCATGTTCTCGCGCACGACGATGCCGCGGTGGACCGGCGAGGTCTGGTTGCGGTGGGCGTGGGACGCGAGGAGCGACGCTTGCGTGAGGATGCCGGAGCGCTGGCCCGCAGGCAGCATCACCTGGGAACCGGGAACGAAGCCCGCGGGCTGGGTGACCCCGTAGAGCCCGAAGAGCGGCCCGTCGAGGAACGAGAAGCCGGCGGTGTAGAGGGTGCTCATCAGACCGTCGCCCTGGCGGACGACGAAGTCGGTGAAGCGCGCGGTTTCGTCGCGGAGCGCGGTGGCGAGCGTCGCGTTCCAGGACGGAAAGAGCGCGGTGTCCTTGTCGAGACCCGCCAGATCGCCGATCTGGAGCCAGCCGAGGTGAAACTCCGGAATGGCGTCGACCGCCTTCGGGTCGGCGATCATGCGGTCAACCTGGGCCGAGAGGACCGCTTCGTCGGTGAGGGTGCCGCCGCTCGCGAGCGTGAAGAGCTCGGCGTCCGGCATGGTGTCCCAGAGGAAGTACGAAAGCCTCGATGCGAGCTCGTAGGCGGTGAGGGCGACCGGCGTCGCCGAGGGGACGCCCGACGCGCCGACGTCGGCGTGATAAAGAAAGAACGGCGACTGCAGGAACGTCGAAACGACCTGCGTGAAGGCGCTTTCGGGTGTGCCCGCGGCGAGCTCGGTCGTGTACAGCGCGACGTACTGATCGACCTCGTCCGTGGCGAGCGGGCGCCGGTACGCCTTGAGCCCGAAGTTTTGGACGAACGCCGTCGCGCAGGTCGCACCGCCCGCCACCAGGTCGCAGCCGGCGATGTCGGCCATCCGCGGCGCGGCCTGAGCGGCGAGCGCGTCGGCGACTTCTCCGTGCTGCTGCACGAGAAGATCGGTGACCGGAGCGATCGCGTTGGCGTAGAAGGGCCCTACCTTCTCGTCCGGCGCGAGCGCGTCGGCCGGTGTGCCGGTCGCGCCGATGAGGTCACGCACGGTGTGATTGAATTGCGAGCGCGTCATCCGGCGAAGGCGCGTGAGGCCGACCTCGAGCACACCGGCATTCGCGGCACACTCGGCCGCCGGATCGACGAGCCCGCCGGTGCCACCCGTGCCCGCGGTGGAGCCCGCCGAGCCGCCCGCACCACCAACCCCACCGACGCCGCCGCTACCGCCCGTCGCGGAAGCGCCACCGGTCGCCGGCGCGCCGGCCGCCGCACCACCGACGCCGGCGGTGGCCGCCGTTCCCGCGCTACCGGCCATGGGGGCCGTTGCGCCGGAGCCGCCCGTCGCGGGCGCGGTGCCGTCCGGGGAGTCGATCTGCGCCTGGCAGCCGAGCAGGGCGAGTGACCCCACGAGGTAGGCCGCGGTCCTCGGGTTTGGTCTAGCCACGTCCGTTCATGACGACGGACCCCCGATCTGGTCGGTCACAACGGGCGCCATCGACGCGGTTTCGCCAGGTTTTTCCTGCTCGAGTGAATTATCGCGCCACCACGCGAATTCGAGTCACCAATCGAGGTAGTAGACCCGCCCGGCGTTTTCGATCAGCTCGCCCTCCGGGCTCGTGGCCGGCGCGGTGTTCGATGCCGCGGCGAGCGCGTGGCCCGCGAGCTGAAGCGCGTCCGGAAAGGGAAACGGGGCGGCGAGTTCGCTCGGAGGCTTGTGGAGTCCGAGCTCGCGAAAGACGTCGCCTTCCTGAATGAAGCAAAAAACACCGCCGCTGTTCTCGGCGCTCGCGTCGCTCGGGGCCGCGCCCGGCGCGCTGTCCTGGCCGGGCACGGCGACGAGTAGCGTGTCCCCGGTGAGCACGACCTCGTCGCCGAAGTAGTCGTACTCACGCGAAACGCTCGGCGTGACGGTCACGCTCGGGCGAATGCCGAGCGTGTCGCGTCGAAAGAGAAAGACCGCGCCCGCCTGCGGTGCCCGGCTGCTTTCGTCAGGAGCACCCACGGCGATCCACTCGCCGTCGACGGCCGCTGCGTGCCCGAAGTGCAGCGCGGGCGCGAGCGCAGGCGGCTTCAGTCGCGCCGTCTCGCTCCACGTTCCCTCCGCGTCGCGCTCGTAGACGAACGCGGCTCCCGACTCCCACGCACAGTCGTCGACCGTCAGCTCGCCGCACCCTTCGGTCGAAGAACCTGCGACGCCGGGCTCGCCACTCGATTCGAGCGGCGCTCCCACGACCAGCACGCCGTCGCCAAGCGCCACCCCCGGCGCGTCGAAGTAGGTCGGCCGCAGCGCAAAGCCGATGTCCACTCCAGGCGCCGCGAGGGTCTGGACATGTTCCCAAGCGCCGGCCGCGCGGCGGAAGAACTCGAGCCTGTCTTCCGTCACGAACACGAGCTGATCCCCGCGCAAGCGGAGGGTCCCCTGCGTGCCCGTCTCGAACTCCGCCGACAGCACCCACTCGTCGCTCTCGTGCGAAAACACGTAGAGCGTCTCCTCGCCGCCCGCGGGCTGGCCCACGAACGCAAGCACGTCGTCGGACAACGCGGCCTCGAACATCCATTCCAGCTCGATATCGAGCAGCTCGTCGCTTTGCTGCTCGTAGACCCAGGTCGGACCGGACCTTCGGTACAGCCGTCCGCGCCGCGAGGCATTGACGTAGAGGAGCTCGCTATCGGCGCGGAGGTAGTCGCCGAAGTACGCATTCTCCACGGGCGGGTCGAGCCCGAGCAGCTGAACCCTTCGCCACGGCTCGGCCGCGCGCGTCACCTCCACCGCGTAGCGCCCGGTGCCGGCGGGCGTTTCGACGGTGAGTTCGAAAGCATTGTGGCCGAGCGCGAGCGGGAGCGTGGCCGAGAAATCACGACCCGAAGTCCCCTCGACGTGAATCGCCTGACCGTCGGACCCCTGAATGCGAACCACCGCGCCGGCCGAGGGAGCCTTCGCGACCAGCCCGACTTCGTGGGTGAGGAGGCTCGTGTCGACCGCGTACGACTGGGTACCGGGGGCGAAGGCGGGCTCGAGTGCCGCACCCTGGAGCGTCAGATCCGTCAACACGGGCGGCCCCGCGATCGGAGCCTGGTCGGCGCACCCGAGGAGAAGGGCGACGCTGAGCAGAGCCCGCAAGATCACCTCACCGAGCGTTCTCGGAACGCGCGCCGATGCGATGCGCCTGACGCAGCTTCCCCTCTTCGAAGCGGCGCCGCTCGCCCTCGTCGAGAAGCGCAAGCTGCGGCGCGGCGGTGGGGTGACCGTCGGGTCCGAGCGCGACAAAGACGAGAAACGCGGAGTTCGTGTGACTGATGACGCCGGTGATCGGGTTTTCGGCGTGCACTTCACAGTGAACCTCGATCGAACTCCGACCCACCCAGGTCACGGTCGCCGTACAGATCAAAAGCTCCCCGAGGTGCACGGGCTGGCGAAACGTCATCGAATCGATCGAGATCGTCACGCACGGCAAGCGCGCGTGTCGCATGGCGGCGATGGCGCCCGCCTCGTCGACCATGCGCAGGATGACGCCGCCGTGCACGTTGCCGTGCGCATTCGCGTGCTCGGGCAGCATCAATTGGTGCAGCGTGACGCGCGATTCGCTCGAGGCCTTCGCCGTGCTCATGACCTGACAAGAGTATCACGCCACGGCCTCGTCCGGCGCCGCGTGCTAGGCTCGCCGCCGCGCGAGCGGATGGACTTCGTCTACTTCATCATCCTCATCAGTTCGCTGATTCTGATCCACGAGCTCGGGCACTTTTTGTTCGCCAAGGCGTTCGGGGTGAAGGTGATCACCTTCAGCCTCGGCTTCGGCCCCAAGATCCTGAAGCTCCGCGGTCGCGAGACCGAATACTGCGTCTCGCTGCTTCCGCTCGGCGGCTACGTGCGCATGCTGGAGGAATCGAAGAGCGACGTCGTCTTGCCCGAAGATCGCCGGCGGACGTTCGAATCGCTGCCGGGGTGGAAGCGGGTGATGATCGTGCTCGCAGGGCCGGCGATGAACTTGGTGTTCCCGATCCTGCTCTACTTTTCCGTCTTCGTCGGCGACGGGCCGTTCTTGCCGCCGACCGTCGGTGTGGTGCTGCCGCGCCATCCGGCCGAGGGCAAGCTCTTCCCCGGCGATCGGATCATGGCCGTCAACGGCGAGGAAGTCGGCACGTTCGACGAGGTGAAGGGCATCATCTCGCGAAACCCCGGCAAAACCGTGAACCTTTTGGTCTTCCGCGATCGGCGTCACGTGCGCGTGGACGTACCGGTGGAGGACACCACCGAACGCGGCAATTTCGAGATCGTGGAACGCATCGGCACGATAGGTATCCAGCCGAGCTCGCCGGCGGCCGTGATCGGCGTGTCGAACCCCGAGAGCCCGGCCTACCGCGCGGGGCTCCGTACGTTCGACGTGATCACGAGCGTCGGCGGGACCTCCGTACGAAGGTTCATGGATCTCGACGACGCGTTCGGCGTCGACCAGGGTGAAACGCTGCCGGTCACCTACCTGCGCCCGACCGCCGTCCCCGACGCGCTCGGTGGGCTGGCCGACATGGCGGTGTTCGAGGCGGGCGTGGTCGCGCTGACGCCGGATCCGAACGGCAACACCTTGCTCGAGCGCACGGGCATCGATCGCGCGGACCTCTTCGTGGCGGTGCTGCCGCCGGATTCGTACCTGCACAAAGCGGGGCTAAGGCCGGGCGACAAGATCCTGAAGCTCGACGACGAGCCGGTCGCGGCATGGTCCACCTTCCGGGAACGCGTCTTCGCCGTGCCCGATCGACAACACCGCATCGACTACCTCTCGGCCCGCGACGGCCGCGTGCGCTACGGGAAATTCCAGATGCGCCGGGAGGATTTCACCGATGAGCACGGCCAGACGTTCGCCCGCTACGTGCTGCCGATGCAGCACTGGGCGCCGGTCGCCCCGGAGGAAAGGGTCGCCCACCCGGCACCGATCCGCTACGCGCTCTCGAAGGCCCTCGACGAGACCATCTCGGTCACGCGCCTGGTCCTGGTCGGCCTCGTACGATTGGTCGAGGGGCGCATCAGCCTGAGCTCACTGTCGGGGCCGATCACCATCTACCAGGTCGCGGGCGAAGAAGGACGCAAGGGTGCGGACTACTTCGTCTGGGCGATGGCCGTCATCAGCATCAACCTCGGGCTCTTCAATCTCTTGCCGATCCCGGTGCTCGACGGCGGGCATCTGTTTTTCCTGCTCCTCGAAGGGCTCCTCCGGCGGCGGCTGCCGCTCCGCGTGCGCGAGCTGTCGCACATCGTCGGAATGGGCATCCTTCTCGCGCTGATGGTGCTCGCCTTCAAGAACGACCTCGAGAAGCGCTGGGACGTGATCTCCGGGCAAACGAGCGCCGGATGAAGGTCACGGCGCGGACGATCGCGGTCGAAGTGCTCGGCCGGGTGGCGCGCGACGGCGCCTATGCGGCAGCGGCGCTCGACGCCGAACTCGACCGCCACCCGGGGCTCGATCCACGCGAACGGGCGCTCGCCGCCGAGCTCACCTACGGCACGTTGCGGGCTCAGGGCGCTCTCCTTCGCGCGGTGGAGAAGCACGCGCCGCGCGGGGTCTCCGACGACGCCGTGCGCCGTCATCTTCTCGTCGCGGCCTATCAACTGCTCCTGCTCGACCGAGTGCCGGCCTGGGCGGCGGTGGACGAGGCCGTTGGGAACCTGAAGGCGATGCGCGGACCGCGCGTTGCCGGTTTTGCCAACGCGGTGCTCCGCAAAGTCGGTACCGACACGCTCGACCTCGCGACCGCCATCCGTGACAGCGCCCCACCCTGGCTCGTGGCCGCCCTCGTCGAGGTGGTCGGCGCCGACGAAGCCGACGGTCTGCTCGGCATCGACGTGCCGCTCGGTCGCGTGTGGGCGCGCGCGGTCCGAGGCACCGAGACACCTGCCTGGCTTCGCGACGCCGAGCCACACCGCACCGTGGCGGGGGCGTTCGCCGTGCCCGGCGGCGATCCGGAGAAGCTCGACGGGTACGCGGCGGGAGCGTTCGCCATTCAGGAGCCCGGGGCTCAGCTCGTCGCGCTGTCGCTCGGAGCGCTGCCGGGCGAGCGGGTGCTCGATGCGTGTGCCGGGCGCGGCCAGAAGACGACACTGATCGCCGCGCGGCTCGCCGAGAACGGCGAGGTATGGGCGACCGATGCTCACCCGAACAAGCTGAAGGCACTCGCCCGCGAAGCCGAGCGGCTGCACCTGGTCGCGCCGAAAACGGCGGCCGTCGACCACACGCTCGGCCCCGGAGACATCCCCGGCGGCTTCGATCGCGTGCTGGTCGACGCGCCGTGCACCGGCGTCGGCACGCTCCGGCGCCGTCCCGAGATCGCCGGCCGCCTCGGGCCCACGGATCCGAAGCGGCTCGGGGCACTCGCGGCGAAAATCCTCCGCGGTGCAGCCACGCGCGCCAAGGACGGCGGTCGTGTCGTCTTCGCGGTCTGTAGTGTCCTCGCCGAGGAAGCCGAGCAGGTGATCGAGAGCTCGTCCGACCTCCTCGAGCCGATGCCCTTCGACGCTCCCGAAGTGATCGCGCTCTTCGGGGCCGGGACGAGTTCGTTTCGCCTGCTGCCGAAGCGCCACGGAACCGACGGTTACTTCGTGGCCAGCCTGCTCAAGAAGTAGCGGGGTGGGTGCCCCGCCCACAAAAAACTAGCCGGGCGAGAAACTTGCGACGTGGGGAAAAAGCCGAAGAGGTACGGCGCGTTGCCGCGCGCGCTCGCGATCGATTTTGCGGGCTCGAGCATGAGCGTCCTGAGGAGCCGTCTCATGGCGCAAGCGTCGCGGGTTTTCCGGATTGGTTTGGCGGTTGTGCTGGCATTTGCCGCGCCGCTGGTCGGCGCTGCCGGCTGCAGCGCGGGCGGCGGGGCGACGCCCGAGGGCGGCGGCATCCAGCCAGGCGTTGGCGGCTCGACGGGCAGCGGCGGCTCGACAGGCAGCGGGGGTTCGACGCCCGGCAGCGGCGGCTCGGGCCTCACGGCGGGGTCGACGACGATCGACACCGACGGCGGCATCGTGCCCGAACCTGCCACCTGCGAGCTCGATTGTACGCCGGTCGGCGGTCAGTACTGCGGCGACCTCTTCGCGCCCTGCGGCACCCCGGTCGCGTGCGGCGCGTGCCAGGCCGACTGGGTGTGCACCGACGGGCTGTGCCTCGGTGGGCCGAGCTGCGTCCGCGGCACCTGCACGCCCACCGGCGCGCAGTTTTGCGGCGTCATCGGTGACGGCTGCGGCGGCGGCCTCGACTGCGGCGTGTGCCCTGCCGATCAGGTGTGCACCGGCAGCGTCTGCGTTCCCGCCAACTGCGTGCCACTCACGTGCACGGTCGCCGGCTGGCAGCTCTGCGGCGTGGTCGGCGACGGCTGCGGCGGCACGCTCGACTGCGGCGTCTGCGCGGGCGACGGCATCTGCGGCGGCTCGGTCGCCAACATCTGCGCGGCGGGGCCGAGCTGCCAGCGCATCACCTGCCAGGCGGAGGGTGGCAGCTACTGCGGTTTGATCGGCGACGGCTGCGGCGGGCCGCTCGACTGCGGGATGTGTCCGGCGGGTCAGACGTGCAACGCCTCCCACCTCTGCGTGGTCGACGGTTGCGTGCCGCTCACGGCCTGTGAGGTCGGTACGAGCGGGCGTTACTGCGGCGTGATCGGCGACGGCTGCGGCGGCTCCCTCGACTGCGGCGTCTGCCCCGCGGGCGGCGTCTGCGGCGGGGCGGGCATCGAGAGCGTGTGCGCGGGCGACGCCGGCTGCGTGCCGGTGACCTGCGACGCCCAGGGCGGCGGGCGCTACTGCGGCGTGATCGGCAACGGCTGCGGCGGGATGCTCGATTGCGGCATGGCGTGCCCGGACGCCATGACGTGCGGGGCCGAGACGCCGAACGTCTGCCCGGGCACGGGCGGCACCGGCTGCTCCGGCATCGCTTGCAACGTCGCCGAGTGCGCGACCGGCGATACCACGGTCACCGGCACCGTGTACGACCCGGCCGGCAGGCTCCCCCTCTACAACGTCGTCGTCTACGTACCGAACGCGCCGCTCGCCGCCATCCCGACCGGCGCCACCTGCGATCAGTGCGGCGCGATCGCCTCGGGCCAGCCGATCACGGCCGCGCTCACCGACGTGAACGGCCGCTTCACGCTCGAGGGCGTACCGGTCGGCGCGAACATCCCGCTCGTGATGCAGGTCGGCAAGTGGCGGCGCCAGGTCACGATCCCGAACGTCGCCTCGTGCACGAACACGGCGATCCCCGACCCCGCGGACGTGAACCAGAAGCTACTCCGGCTTCCGCGCACCCAGGCGGAAGGCAACATCCCACGCATCGCGCTCGCGACGGGCCAGTCCGACGCTCTCGAGTGCTTGCTCCGGCGCATCGGCATCGCGGACAGCGAGTTCACGACCGATGGCGGCAACGGGCGTGTGCACCTGTACGCTGGCGGCAACCCCAACGGCGCACGCGCAGGGGCGGTCGAGTTCCAAGGTGGTGGTGCCTTTGCCCCTGCTGCAACCCAGCTCTGGAACACGACCCAGAAGCTCCTCGCCTACGACATGGTGATGCTGTCCTGCGAGGGCACGGGCAGCGAGCTCTTGCCGTTCAAGGAGCCGTACATGGGCAACATGGAGGCCTACCTGAACGGCGGCGGCCGGGTCTTCTTCGACCACATGCACTTCATGTGGCTCCGCGAGCACGCCCCGCTCGCCACCGTCGCCACGTTCATCGGCACCGGCAACCTGCCCGAGGACGGCATCACCGGTCTCATCGACACCTCGTTCCCGAAGGGCGCTGCGTTCTCGCAGTGGCTCACGGTGGTCGGCGCCGCCCAAGCGCCCGGCCAGCTCCTCATCCGCCAGGGCCAGCACTCCGTGTCCACGGTGAGCATGCAGAGCCAGCGCTGGGTGTACGTGCCGTCGAACCCCGACGACGACGACATGCGCCCCGCCATTCAGTACATGACCTTCAACACCCCGCTCGGCGCTGCGGCAGACCAGCAGTGCGGACGCGGCGTGTTCACCGATCTGCACATCAACGTGAGCTACCCGGACGGCTCCGGTGGCGACCACTCGGATCCGGAAGACCCCTTCCCCACCGGCTGCAGCACGAAGCCGATGTCGCCGACGGGGAAAGCGCTCGAGTTCATCTTCTTCGATCTTTCCTCGTGCGTTCAGCCCGACGACTCGGAGCCGGTTCCTCCCATCCCGCCGCCGATCCCGCCGGGGACACCGCCTCCACCGGTCCCGCCGCCTGGCGTGCCGCCGCCAGGTACGCCTCCTCCGCCGACGGAGACGCCACCGCCGCCGCCACCACCGCCACCGCCACCGCCGCCTCCTCCGCCGCCGGCGTGAGTAGGGCGGCGGGGCTAGGGGGAACGGCAGGGTCAGGGTGAGAGCGAGTGCTGCGGGTCGGGAGGGTGCGCGACGCACGGTGCTCTCGCACTGCGGCCGGATGCGCCACTGGAGCGGCAGACGGTTTGCGGAAAGCGGACGCGTCAGAGCGCTGGCGCTGTTTTCGCCGCGTGACGTCGGTCCGGTCGCGGCGATTCGTCGAGGCGCACGCGGCCAGCGCGGAGGAAGCCTTTCCGGAGAAGCCACGACTCTGGACGGGAGACCGGCACTTTCTCGTCCGTGGCCGGCACCGGCCACGCCCGCCCCGCAAGGGGCGGAGGTCCGCGCTCCGCGCGGATGCCGCGCCAGCCGTGAAACCACGCACCCGACGAGCACGGATCCGCTCCAGTCGGCACGGGACGGGCCGAGTGCTTCCGGAAATTGCAGAGAACGTAGACGAGCGCCGTTCTGACCTCGCGGGGCGACTTCAAGGCACGGCCGTGCCAGCGGTCGGCCCACAATGCACCACGGCGACGAAGAAGCTCGTTGACGTAGCGGGTGATGCGAGCCTCGAGCCCGTGGACGCCCGCGGTGAGCGCACGACGCTCCGCCGCTTCCACGATCAGGTGCAGGTGGTTCGACTGCACGGAGTAGTGCACGATGCGAAAGCGGTCAGGGGCGTGGCGGGTGGCACGGCCGATGGCGATGCGGATTGTCGGATAGAGCAATTGGGAGCGGAGCGAACCGAAGACGGTTCGTAGGCCATCTTGATGGTCAACCCTGTGGCCATGATGTGGAGGGTTCGATGCCAAGAGGTGGCCCGAATCGATGACGATGCGAACCGTCGGGGCCGGGAGTGGTGACCCGAAGACGGCTCCGGGTCGCTCGAGAAAGCTCCGCATTCGGCTCGGGCGGCGGGGCGATCGATGACGGCGCCGGACAGGGCGTTGACGTCGTGCCCGTAGACCCGCTGCCGAGCACCGCGCGGCCCGGGGCGCCTCGATCATCGCGACGTTGCCGCCGCGCGGAGCCGCCCCACCGCAGCCGAACTTGGCCGCGCGGAGCCGCCACGCCGCATCCAAACCCCGCCGCGCGGGGCGCAACCGAATTCTGCCGTCGCGCCCCCAAGCCCGCGTAACGCGGGCTTAAGGAGGGCGCCCGCGCCCGCAGGCGAAGCCGAGGACGCGGGACGTGCGGCGCGCTACGGCGGGGGGGGCAGCAAAGTCCCCGAACTCAAACTGATCGCTGCTCCGGGGACGGGCAACGCCAGCTAGAAGTTAACCAAGAGCCGCAAACGCCCGCTGAGCAGCGTGTTCGCGAACGGGGTCGAGCTCCGGTCCTGGTGGCGCCAGTGCGCGTAGGCACCGACGAACTTCACGTAGAAAGTGTCCCAGAGCCCGTACTGGATGGCGCCGTACGTCTGAAACTGCTGGTCGTAGTCGTGCTCGCCGTAGTGGGGGGAATTGGGCCGGAGGTCCGTCGTCATGTTCACCCAATGTGAATAGAGGACACCGCCGCCGACGAGCAGATCCTTGTAGGCGCGCGCGTTGATGAAGCCGCTGATGCCCGTCACGGTATTGCTCTTGTTGGGGTCCCTCAGCTCGGTGGCCGGATCGATGATGTCCTCGAAGCCGCGCGAGTAGGCGACGCCGCCGTCGACCCAGGGATTGAACACGCCCTGAAGTGCGAAGCCGTAGCCGTTGCGCTTCCATTCTCCCTTCGCCTCGTCGGCCTGCGGGACGGCCTTGCCCCACTCGAACCCTCCCTTGACCTTGAGGAACCCGAGGTCGAGGATCGCCGACGGGCGAAAGTTCGTCTGGATGGCGGGGAAGGTAGTTTTCCCTGCGCCAAGCTGGGTGAGTAGCTCTACCCGCACGAAGTCGGTGGGGTAGACGTGAACGGCGTAGGCGCCGAGGTTGACGTCGGTTCGGTCCCAGAAATAGGTGAGGCCATAGGCGTCCTTGGGGGAATAGTCCCCCGCCGGGATGTCGGCACCTTCACGCTCCAGGGTGTTGAGATCGAGGCCCATGCCGTAGTGGTTGGCGATTTCCCAGCCTTGAAAGCGACCGGCGGTCACGTCGAAGACGTTCCACTTGCCGACCCGGACCCAGAGGTCGTCCGTGAAACCCATGACACCGACGCTCGTATTTAACTGCTGATCGCCGAGCGCCACGAACTCCGCCTGCCCCTGCGCGAACCAGCCCGAGGGCATGGAGTACGTCGGGCTCACCCGCAGCACGCCACGGGATTGGTTCGCCAGGCGCTTCTGATGCGGCGGGTTGGGAAGGCCGCCGGCGCCGATGCTCCCCGACTTGATGCGCGCGTAACTGCCGTCGCTCCACACCGAGCCGGAGAAGCCGAGCCGCAGCGACCCCGCCTCGCCGACGGCCGGCAAGTACGGCCACTGGAGCCCGTGCATGGTCATCCACAGCGAACCGCCGGTGATGCCGCGCACGCGCGGAGCCGGATACCCGGACCCCGGTACGCGCTCGACGCTGACGGGAAGCGATGATTCTTCCTTCTTCGCAGGCTCGGCTGCGGGCTCGGGCGGCGGTGCCGCAGCCTTCGCCTCCTCGGCCTTGGGCTCTTCCTTTGGCGCTTCCTTGGCGGACGCGTCCGAGGAGGGAGCGTCGGAGGTCGCCGGCTCCGTCTTGGTCGTGTCATCCGTTTTCGGCGCACTGTCCCCGGCGAGGGGGTCACCGCTCGCGTCTTGTGCCCTAAGCGATCGGGTGAAGCCGAAGCAGGAGAGCGCGGCGGACAGAGCGAAGCCGAGCCCTGCACGATTCCGTCGAGAGATCATGGTGTCTTCCGTGAGCGTGAGTACAGGGCGCTAAGCGCAGCGTCAATCGATGGTGAACGTTTGGTTCAGCGTGAGGTCGGCGTCATCGCCGCTCTTGCCGACGAGGACTGTGTACGTGCCCTTGTCGATGACCCAGCTCCCGTTCGCGCCACCGTCCCAATGGCGGAGATCCTGGATGCGCAGCGGCAGATGAGCCGTCGTCGTGCCCATGGCCGGCACCGCGACCTTGGCGAAGCTCTTGAGCTCCTTGACCGCGCGCACGCTCGAACCGGTGGCCGGCGGCCCCTTGACGAAGAGCAGCGCGACTTCCTCGCCCGGCACGTCGGTCGTGTTGGTGATGTCCACGGTGATGTCCAAGATCGCGCGCTCCTTCGCGGCGGTGCAGGGAATCATCAGGTTCCCGTACGTGAAGTTCGAGTAGCTGAGCCCGTGCCCGAAGGGGAACACCAGATTTTTTGGCGTACCCATCTCGGCAAGCTTGTCGTAGTGACGGTAGCCGAAGAAGTAGCCCATGGTCGTCGCATTGGGCTGATCCTTGAAGGGGATCAGATCCGCCTGCTGCGGCCACGCCATCGGCATCTTCCCGCTGAAGTTCACGTCACCGAAGAGGAGCCTCGCGTAGGCGAGGCCGGCGCGCATGCCGCCGTACCCGGCCCAGATCGTCGCTTGGTTCGTATTGGCGTGGGCGAGCCAGGGCAAGTTCACGATCGAGCCCGACTGGATGATGATCACGGTGGGCTTCATCAGCGTGAGGACGTCGTTCACGAGCTGGTTCTGCGCGCCGGGTAGATCGAGGCTCTGGCGATCACCACCCGCGTCGATGGCGTACTCCTCGCCCTCGTCGCCCGGCGTGTAGCCGACCACGACCACCGCGAGATCCGGATCCGCGGCCATGACATCGGCGGCGCTGATGCCGCTCCCGACCTCGGTCACCCCGTGCATCGCGCCGATCTGTGCCATCCCGGCCCAGGGCCCCACCGATTGAGCGGGATCCGCGTTGACACGGCTGCTGCCACGGTCACCCACCGCGACGTCGAGCGACATGTGGAACGGGACCCCCGACTTGGGGGGGGTGGTCGTCATGTTGATGTTGATAGGCAGATCCAGACCCACGACAATCATGCTCGGGCTGCCGGTGATGGGCAGAACCGGAGTCCCGGCCATGCCGTTGGTCAAGAGGACCGCGGACTTCTCTTCGGCCTCTTGCGCCAGATTGAGGTGCTCCACGTTGGTCGCGATCGACGCGCCGCTCAGGCTCGACCGAAGATTCTCATCGCCCTTTACGGACCAGTCGTCCGTGGTGAGCGCGGACCCGAAGCGGAACTTTTGCTCGAGGATCCGCTTGGCGGCAGCGTCGATGGCCCTGGACACTTCCAGGTTGTCCAAGGCGGCCGGACCGAGAGAACCGTAGTTGAGCGTCCAGGGCACCTCGATATCGAGCCCCGCGATCGCCGCTTCGCCGGCCTGCGCGATGGCTTGCTCGGGGTCGATCGGGCCTTGGTTGCCCGGCATCGCCCACCAGTCGGAAATCACGGTGCCGCGGTAGCCGAAATCTTCGCGGAGGATGGTGGTGAGGAGGTGCCTGTTCTGCGTCGACTTCGTGCCGTTGATCTTGTTGTACGAGGCCATGACGCAAGAGACGCCGCCGTCGCGGACGACCATCTCGAAGTGACGGCCGTAGATCTCGCGGAGCGTCTGCTCGTCCATGAGCGCGTCCTGACCGGCGCGGTTCTGCTCGACGTTGTTGGCGGCGTAGTGCTTGGCGCAGGCGGCCACGTGCTGCTGGAGGCCGGCGGTGTACGCCGACGCAAGGCGGCCGATGTGGTACGTGTCCTCGCCATACGTTTCCTGCGTGCGGCCCCAGTACGGGTGGCGGATGATGTTCATGCACGGGGCGAGCAGCATGTTGTTCTTCGATGCCGCCGTCTCGTCGCCCATCGCCTCGCCGAGGCGCCATTCGAGATCGAGATCCCAGGACGCACCGCGGGAGGAGGACTGCGGGAACGCCGTTGCGAAGTTGTTGGCGTCCTTCACCCGACCCGACGCGGCGTCCTGCCCGGCGTCCAGGTTCACGCCGTGACCCGCGTCCCGGTAGCGATAGCCGCGGACCGTCACGGCGCCGACTTCAACGTCCGGACTCCGCTCGATATCCTGATAGTCCGCGCCCCCCTTGGGGATGCCCGACATCTGCAGGATCCGTTGGTCCTGCGACATCTGGTTGAAGATGGTGTTGACCTGCGGATCGACCGGCGCCGTGTAGCCGGGCATGGTCTTCGCGTCGAAGCGCTGCTCGATGACGTCGTCGCACGAGAACCCCATACCCGCCGAGCCGCCGATCGGTCCGGCTCCGCCCGTCGCCGGAGGGGTGCCCCCGGTTCCTCCACCCATCCCAGCCATGGTCGAGCCGCCGGTGCCACCGGTAACGCTGCTACCACCCGTCGCCGGAGGATTTGGGGTTCCGCCGCTCGGCTCTTCACCACCCGTAGGAATGAAGCTCTCGGAATGGCCGCAAGCAGCGGCGAGCGCTAGCAGCGAGGCAATGGTGGTGTAGACGGGCGTGAGTCGAAACCTACGGCTCATAGTGCGGGGAGCTCCTTCGTGCGAAGTAAGGGAAGCTCGAGGTAACACAGCGTCGCCTCGATCGAATTGGTCTCTGGTTTACACTGAAGATTCCCGCGCGCTTCTCTTTTGATCACGGCGGAACTGTTCGCATTTATGGCGGTGTGAACCGTCTCGCGGCGGAGCGCACGGGACGCCGCCGTCATGCGCGCTGGTCGAGGATCTCTCGAACCTTGAGCGAGAGGTCGTTCGGTCGGTACGGCTTCTCGATGAAGTGCAGGCCCGCCTCGAGCACGCCCTGCCGCGCGATGATGTCCTCCCCGTAGCCCGAACTGAAGAGCACCGCAATCCCGGGCCGGAGCGACGAGATCCGCGCGGCAAGATCGCGCCCGTTCATGCGGGGCATGACCACGTCCGTCACCAGAATGTCGATCGGCTGGGGGTAGTCGGTGAATGTGCGTAGTGCCTCGTCGGCGCCGGCGCACGGGAGCACCTTGTAGCCGAGCTCCTGGAGCGCGCAATGCGCGAGTTCGAGCACCAGCGGCTCGTCCTCCACGAGCAGGATCGTCTCGGTGCCGCCCCGAGGCCGCGAAGGCGGCGGCGGGGTGATGGCTTCCGGCGCGATGCTGGCCGGGTCGACCTCGACGCGAGGCAAGAAAATGTGGAAGGTCGACCCGCGTTCGAGCTCCGATTCGACGACGATGGTGCCGCCGTTCTGTTCCACCGCTCCGTAGACGGTGGCGAGACCGAGGCCGGTGCCGGCCCCCGTTTCCTTGGTCGTGAAGAACGGCTCGAACAGGCGCGAGCGAACGACCTCCGACATCCCGCGGCCGGAGTCCTGAACTGCGAGAACTACGTACTTGCCCGGCCCCAGCGAGCCCGGCACGTTCTCACGCGGGCCGAGGAGCTCGAGATTTCGCGTTTCGATCAGCACCTCGCCGTGCCCCGTGATCGCGTCTCGCGCGTTCACGACCAGGTTGACGAGGACTTGCTCGAGCTGCCCAGGATCGGCCTGCACGTACCAGAGATCCTCGGCAACCCGCGTCGACAGCGTGATGTTGTCGCCGATCAGCCGCTCGAGCATGCCGCGGACGCGCTCGATGAGAAGACTCAAGTTCAACGGCCGGGGCTCGATGACCTGTTTTCGCCCGAAGGCGAGCAGCTGGCGCGTCAGCGTGGCCGCGCTCTCCGCGGCCGAGGTCGCGACGGCCAGGTGACGGAGCAGCGGTGAATCCTGGCTCATCCGACTCTCGGCCAGCGAGAGGTTGCCGAGGATGCAGGTGAGCAGGTTGTTGAAGTCGTGGGCGACGCCACCCGCGAGCCGGCCGATCGCTTCCATGCGCTGCGCCTGGCGAAGCTGGGCCGCGAGCTTCGCGTACTCTTCCTTGGCGAGCTCGCGCTCGGTCACGTCGACTCCGACGCCGATCACCCCGACGATGGAACCGTCCCTGTCGAAGAAGGGCGTCAGGCGGTACTCGAGCGAGCGACCGATGCACACGTCTTGGTAGGTCTGCGGCTCTCCATCGAGCGCGCGCAGGTGGCAAGCGTACGGCTCGTAGGTCTTGTCGCTGGTGCCCCACATTTCGGGCAGGCTCGACCCGATGAGCTCGCCGTCCTTCAGGCCCAAGTGCGCAAGCCCCGCACCGACCGAACGGACGAAGACCAGGTTGCGATCCACCGTGTAGGTGAAGCCGGGGACGTGACCCATGACGGCGGCGAACTGCTGGGCGAGCTCGCTCTCCGTCACGGAGCCTCCGCTCTCGACCGCGTCAGCGGGGAACGGGACCGGGCGGCGCGACGAGGACGGAGCGGCCATGCCGCGCGATCATAGCGAAGATCCCGCGACAGGACAGGGTACGGGCGGTTTTTTTCCGGCGCGCTCTTGCCGGCGCCCAACACTGCGGCCGCGTCGTTGGCTATGCGGGTTCAGCCGCTGACGCGGTTTCGGCCGCCGTGCTTCGAGTCGTAGAGGAGCGCGTCGGCTCGCTCGTACAGCACCTCCGGTGCCTCACCGCTCGATAGCTCGGCAATGCCGATGCTGATGGTGACCGGAAGGCGTTGGCCGTCCCAGGTGAACGTGTGAGCGGCCACCGCCGAACGAACTCGCTCGGCTTTCTCGCGAGCCTCGACGAGCGGCTCGGGGAGCAGGACCGCAAACTCTTCACCGCCCACGCGAGCGAGGAGGTCGGCGTCGTTCAGGCAGCCCTTGGCGACCTTCGCGAGTTCGCGCAGGACCTCGTCCCCCGCCGAGTGGCCGTGGGTATCGTTGATGGTCTTGAAAAAATCGATGTCCAAAAGGCCGAGCACGAGCGGCCGCTTGCTGGTCTGCGCCCGTGAAACCTCGGTCGGGAAGGCGTCGTCGAAACGACGCTTGTTGAAGAGCCCGGTCAGCGCGTCGTGGGTCGCGAGGCCCATCACGTGCTCGAGGTAACCCACCTCGAGCGGGCTCCGCGTGTACTTGATGACCGTTCGGCCGATCCTGATCTGATCGCCGTCCGAAAGCAGTACCGACCCGCTCACGCGCTCGTCGTTGACGAACGTGCCGTTGGTGCTGTTCTCGTCGCGGATCACGTGCCTGCCCTCGACGCGAAGCACCGTCGCGTGGTGACGGCTCACCAGATCGCTGTTCACGACCAGGCCGCACTGGTCGCCACGCCCGAGCTCGACCTGATCGCGATCGAGGTCGGCGGTCTGGCCGAGCTCGGCCCCTGCGATGACCACCAGGCACGGACGGTCAGGCCCGCTCGGCAGCACTGATGCGAACGAAATCCGCGTCAGGCGCTCGGGAAACTGCGTGTCAGACCCCATGGGCGTGGCGGCCCCCGATCAGACCTCGGGTCGCGCCGGGGGTCAAGGGAGAGGTCAAGGGAGAGGTCAAGGGAGAGGTCAAGGGGCGCCTTGCCTCGCGCGGCCGGAAGGGACATACGTGCGGGGCTCATGGCCTCGCTCGACCTCAAAGGGACGCTCACCGCTCTTGCGACTCCGTTCTCGGCATCCGGTACCGAGATCGACTGGGCGTCGTACGAGAAGCTCCTCGAGTCGCAACTCGGCGGGGGAGTGAGCGGTGTCGTGCCGTGTGGGACAACCGGTGAGTCACCGACGCTCTCGGAGAGCGAGCAACGCGAGCTCGTGGCGCGCACCGTGAAGGCGCTGCGCGGCCGTGCGAGCGTCGTCGCGGGCACCGGGACGAACGACACGAAGAAGACGATCGACCTCACGCGTGCCGCGTTCGACGCCGGCGCCGACGCGGCGATGATCGTGGTGCCGTATTACAGCCGGCCTTCACAGGAGGGCCTGATCCGGCACGTCACGATGGTCGCCCAGGCGGTGCCGGGGCCGCTCGTTCTCTACAACATCCCGGCGCGGAGCGGCGTCGAGCTCTCGGTCGAGACCTTCCTGCGCATTTTGGACCTCTGTCCGACCGTCGTCGGCCTGAAGGACGCCTCCGGCAACGTCACCTACTGCCAGGACCTTTTGTCGCGGAGCGGCGATCGCGTCAGCGTGCTTTCCGGCGACGATCCGCTGACCCTGTCGCTGCTCGCCGTCGGCGCCCGGGGTGTGATCAGCGTGACGAGCAACGTGTATCCACGGGCAGTCGCCGAGATCGTCGACGACTTTGCGGCAGGCCGTGTGCCGGCCGCCACCGCGAAGAACCGCGCGCTCTTCCCGGTCCACCGCGCACTCTTTTCGGAGCCGAGCCCCGCGCCGGTGAAGGCCGCGCTCGCCGCCAAGGGTGTGTTCGCCAATGCCGGCGTGAGGCCACCGCTCGCGGACGCGACTCCGACCTGTCGCGCGCGGCTTGCGGACGTGATGACCGCCTACGAGGCGCGGGCGTGAAACTCGCCGTGCACGGCGCCACCGGGCGCATGGGGCTCGCGGTGATCCGCTTGGCCGCTGCCGCGGACGACGTCCAGATCGTCGGCGGGGCCTGCGCGGCCGACGACCCGCTCGCGGGGCGCGACCTCGGCGAACTTTCCGGTATCGGTGCCCTCGGTGTCGTCGCGAGTCCGGACACGGCCGCGGCGCTGCTCGGTGCCGACGTGGTGATCGATTTTTCGCTCGCCACGGCGGTCGCGTCGCTCGTGACGAGCGCCGCCCGGCAGGGTGTCGCGGTGGTGTCCGGCACGACGAACCTCGACGCCGCGGCGACGGCAGCGCTCGAGCGCGCAGCGAGCTCGGTTCCGGTGCTCTGGGCACCCAACATGAGCCTCGGGATCGAGGTGCTCGCCGACCTCGTGACGCGGGCGGTTCGCGGCCTCGGCAGCGACTACGACGTCGAGATCGTGGAGCTGCACCACAAGAAGAAGGTGGATGCGCCGAGCGGCACGGCGCGGCGGCTGGCCGACGCGGCGCGGAGCGCGCGCCCAGACCTCGCCGAGCGCCACGCGCGCAGCGGCAACGTGGGACCGCGTCCCGAGAGCGAGCTCGGCGTGCTCGCGGTGCGCGGCGGCGACGTGGTCGGCGACCACACGGTGTTCCTGCTCGGCAACGGTGAGCGGCTCGAGCTCACCCATCGCGCCACGAACCGCGATCTCTTCGCCGCGGGCGCGCTCAGGGCCGCTCGCTTCGTTGTCGGCAAACCGGCGCGGCGCTACGCGCTCGCGGACGTGCTCGGTTAGGAGAGGCATTCCCCACCGGCATATTCCACATCGGAATACCCCGCCCTAGAAGCGCCCTTCCCACCCGACGAAGGCCCCGCGGCCGTACGGCGCGATGAGCAGTCTTCCGTTTCTTTCTGCGCCTGCACCGTTCGGCGACGCAAAGGCGCGCCCCACGCTGCCGCCGATCGCCTCGCCGAGCAGCATCGCCGAGAGAACGTCGGAGGCCCAGTGATGATCGCTGAACCACATGCCGGCGCCGACGCCGGCAGCGAGCGGGTATCCGACCCAACCGAGGACGCCGAGCTCCGGTTCGGCGGCACGAAACGCAGCGGCAAGTGTCATCACGGAGAGCGTGTGCCCGCTCGGGAACGCGGCGAACGCGCGCTGGAACGGGCGAAAGTCCTGGGCGTCCTCGGGGTGGTCGAGTCGATCCGGCGCCGTCGGGTCGCGGCCTGCGTTCGGCCACGCGCGTCCCGTCGAAAACTTCACGAGCCCCGTCACCGCCAGGCCTAGAACCAGCGCCTGCACCATCGCAGCTGTCGGACGTTGGACGGCGCACGAGTCCGCCACGGCCGCAGCCACGTGGGTCACGAGTGTCCCGCCCGCCAACACGAACGGGGCGTAGAGGCTCACCGGCTCGAGCCGATACTGGCCCCCAAGGTCACGCTGAGCGAGAACGCGAAGCCGATGGTCGAGCCCGGTCGGCGCGAACACCGCCGGCGGCACCGCGCTTACCGCAACCAGGACGAGCGGCAGGGGCCGAACAAATTGCCCGGCGGAATCGCCGAGCCGGCTCCAGGGGGCGGCGCGCTCGCACGCGGGCTCGGCCCGAGCGACCTCGTGGACGAGCAGCGCCAGAAGGGCGGTGACGACGGTGAGTCTTCGATGCACGCGGGGGACGCTCCGAGAGCGCCGACTCTACCCCGCGTAGCGTGCGACCTCAGAAACCAGTTTCGACGCTGTAGTCAGCGCGCTTGGTGTCCATCGCGAGGAAGCTGAACTTGCCCTCGCTGCACGACCCGCTGTTCAGGTAGAGCCGTGCCCCGTGTTCGGCGCGAGTGGCGAGGTGCGTGTGTCCGGTGACCATCACGTCCACCTCGCGGCGCTCGGCACGACTCATCCAAGCGCGCTGGAATGCGCAACGCTCGCTGTTCGGGGAAACCCCGCCCACCAGCGTGTCGAGGTGGTTACCGAGTTGGTACACGGAACCGAGGTGCAGGCGGCGGGCCCAGCCTCCGAGCCAAACGCCGTACTCCGAGAACATCGTCCCCTCGGTCACCAGCACGTCACTCTGGTGTCCATGGGTGAACAGCATCCGTACCCCATCGGCTTCGAGCGTGATTTCCTCGGGCACGCCGTCCACGCGCCCCCACACCCAGTCGTGGTTGCCGTGGATGGTGATGTACTGGGCGCGTCGAAAACGCGCGGCGATGTCGCGGTGCACGTTCTGCGCGAACCGCAGCTCGCTGACATGGTCGCCCGGAAGCACCCCCGTCAGCGTTTCCCAGATGTCACCGAGCAGTACGATCCGCTCGAAGTTCGACTCCAGGAAGTCGAGAAAACGGAGAAAGTCTCCGTCGTCATGGCCGAACCCGTCCGCCGATCCACCTCGGCCAAGATGGAGGTCTGATATCACCGCCAGCTTCATGGTTCCTCGCTCGCGACGGGACCGGCCCGTCGCTCACGGTTCGAGTGAAGTAAGCGAACCGTGTGACAGGAGGGTGTGGTGCGCGAAAGAGCTGGGAAACATTTGCCGATCCCGGGTGGAGCGCTATTGCGCCCGAGCATGGACGGGAACACCGAGGAGGTAGGCCAGATCCTGCTCCGGGCGTTCCCGGGGTGTCGCGTCGACTCCATGAGCGAGCTCGGGGGCGGCATTTCGGCGCGGCCGACCCGCGTGGACCTCGTGCTCGCGGACGGAACGACCAGGAGCGTCGTCGTGCGGCGCCCGAGGCGCCGTTGGCCGGACGAAGCGGCCAAGGCCGCCGAGTCCGAGTACCGACTCCTCTCCCGCTGTGCCGCACTCGGCATCCCCGCTCCGCGACCGTTCTTTCACGACGTCGCGGCGAGCGCGGTGGTGCTCGAATATCTCGAGGGTGCGCCCGAGCTCGCGCCGATCGACACGCCCGACGTGCTCTGCCAGATGGCGGCCACACTGGCGCTGATCCACGGTGCCGCGGGCGGATCCGGATTCGAATTTCTAGACCGGCGAGCGGACAGCGCGGCAACGATCGTCAGCCGTCGACCGGCAGCGCTCGACACGACGCTCGACGAGCCCCACCTGCGCACGGTGCTCGATGACCTGTGGCCGTGGCAACAGCGGAACCCCGACACCCTGCTGCACGGCGACTACTGGCCGGGTAACCTGCTCTTCAGGGACGGAACCCTGGCCGCGGTCCTCGACTGGGAGGAGCCGGAGGTCGGTGATCCGCTGGCCGACGTGGCCCTGGCACGTCTCGACGTGCTCTGGGTGTTCGGCGAGGAAGCGATGCACGCCTTCACCCGGTTTTATCGCGATAGAACCGTGCTCGATTGGGAAAACCTCGCGCGCTGGGACCTCCTCATTGCGCTCCGTCCGATGTCGAACCTGCACCGCTGGGCGCAGAGCTACCCGCCGATCGGGCGTCCCGACGTGACGGAGCTCACCATGCGCGAGGGACACCGCCGCTTCGTGCGCCAGGCGCTGGAAAGCCTCGGCCGCGAATGACCCGGCCGGCGCTTTCGATCGGGCCCCGGCGCGCGTTTTCCGCCGATCGGTGGCTCCCTGGGCTTGGTCCCGGCCCCCGCGCTTGACGGGGTTCCCCCCTGGCGCTAATAGCGCCCCCTCCCATGAACCAGCACCCCGGCGTGATCGGGCGCAAGCTCGGAATGACTCAGGTTTTCGGTGAGGACGGGACCGTCACGGCGTGCACGGTGATCGAGTCCGAAGGGATCGTGGTGGGCAAGCGCACCGTCGAGAACGACGGGTACAGCGCGCTCATCGTCGGCCTCGGCGAGCGCCCCGAGAAGAAGCTGAACAAGCCGCTCGCAGGTTTCTACAAGAAGGCAGGCGGCACGCCGAAAGCGTTGGTGCGTGAACTTCGCTGCGCGCCCGAGCACGCTGCCGGTTTCGAGGTCGGACAAAAGGTCGAGCTCGACAAGGTGTTCGAGGAAGGCCAGTTCGTGGACGTGCAGAGCCTCACCCGCGGCCGTGGCTTCACGGGCGTGATGCGGCGCTACAACTTCAAGGGCAATCGGATGACGCACGGTACCCACGAGTACCGGCGCCACGGTGGCTCGATCGGCACGCGCATGACGCCCGGTCGCGTGAAGCTCGGTCACAAGATGCCGGGGCACTACGGCAACGAGACCGTGAGCATCCTGAACCAGAAGATCGTCAAGGTCGTGGCCGAGCAGAACCTGGTGCTCGTCGGCGGCGGCGTTCCCGGCGCCCGCGGCGGCCTCGTCGTCGTCCGCGGCGCGATCAAGAAGCGCGGCGGCAAGAAGAAGAGCTAGCGAGGGCTCTGCCCTCGAGAGTGAGGGGCAGGGGCAGGGCAAAAGCGGGGGTTGGGGGTCGGGGTAGAGGCGCGACGAGCGGTGCTCGCGCACTGCGTCGAGGGTCACGATGGGCATCGAGCCGCGCCGTTGAGGCGTGGGGAGCGCGTCTCGCAGCCCGGCGGAGGGGGCTGGCCGAGCGTGTATTCCAATTTGGAATATGCCTGTTGGGAATGGGTGCCGCTGCGACCCCCCTGCCCGCCTTGATTGAAGCCGCGCTCTAGTCGCGGCGGCGTTTGAGGGCGCCCTTGTCGTCGAATTCGTCGTCGACGTCGGCATCACGCGACTTTTCGGGCGCCTTGTCGTCGTCGTCGTCGTCGTCGTCGTCGTCGTCGTCGTCGTCGTCCTCGTCGTCGTCGCGGTCGGCGTCGTCGTCGTCGTCCTCGTCCTCGTCGTCACGATCCCGATCGGCGTCGTCGTCGTCGTCGCCCGCTCCGCTGTCGCGATCGGCGTCCTCGTCCTCGTCCTCGTCCTCGTCGTCGGCTTCCTCGGCCTTCTTCGCCTCGGCCTTCTTCGCCTCGGCCTTCTTCGCTTCGGCCTTCTTCGCTTCGGCCTTCTTCGCCTTCTTCGCCTTCTTCGCGCTCTTCTTGCGCGGACGCTCCTCTTCCTCTTCCTCGTCTTCGTCGTCCGTCGTGGGCCAGCCGGCGGGGATCTTCTTTTTCATCGCGAGGTAGAGGCCGCCCCAGCCGATGATGATGCCGGGGATGCTCAAGACCTGACCCATCGTCAGCGCGGAACCCGCCTCGATCGGGCCCTCGTACTCCTTGTAGAACTCGATGAAGAAGCGGCCGGTGAAGTAGAGCGCGAAGAACGTCGCGATCAGCGCGCCCCGTGGCCGTTTCTCCTCCCCGAGCTTCTTGTCGGCCACGTAGAGCCCGAGCATCACCAGACAGCCGAGCGCGATCTCGGCCAGCTGCGTCGGGTAGCGGTAGGGCGCGACCGGGACGTTGTGGTCGAAGCGGGGGAAGCGAAAACCCCACGACTGATCTGTCTTTCGACCGACGATCTCGGAGTTCATCAGGTTGCCCACGCGGACGAGCGTTGCCCCGAGGTCCGCGGAGAAGGCGAAGCGATCCGAGCCTTCCAGGAACGGAACTCCCCGGCGTTTGCAGTAGAGCCACATCACGAAGATGAGCCCCAGCACGGCGCCGTGGCTGGCGAGCCCTCCGGTCCAGATCTTGAGCACCCACGCGGGGTCTTTGATCGCCTTGTCGAGATCGTAGAAGAGGACGTGACCGAAGCGGGCGCCGAGCAGCACGCCCAGCACGCCGTAGACGATGAAGTCGGCAGCGTCCTCGGTGCGACCCCCGCCACGCACGATCTGCCACTTGAGGAGCGCGTAGCCACCCAAGAAAACGCCGACGAAGAGCAAGCTGTAGTAGCGAAGCTCGAGCCCCTCACCCATGAACCGGTGGATGACGAAGCCGAGTACGCCGAAGAGCAGCGCCGTCACGTAGTGATCGCTGCCCTTCCGGCGCATGCCCTGAATCAGGCTGTAGACGGCGATCGCTCCCGCGATGGCGAGGGCCAGATCCTTCGGCACCTGTAAAAAGACGGGATCGATGTCCCAATCGACCTTCGGCAGATTCGACATGCGCGCACCGAACTACATCAAGAGCCGCTCCGTGGCGAATTTCGCCCGGCGCTACGGCACTTGAATGCCCAGATCCCCGAGCTTTTTCTTGACGGCGAGCGCCCAGCCGCGGTTCGCGAGGGGGCTCGCCGGGCTCGGGTGAAGGATGGTGCCGACGGACAGCGGGTGGCCGGCGAGAGCGAGGCGCGCGCGCTTCTCGGCGAAGGCCCCGACGCCGATCACGTGGGTCGGCGTGAGGGCTTCGACCAGCCGGACGAGCGCACGGTCACACGCTTCGAACAGCGGCGCCTGCTCGTCCCGCGGGAGCTTGTCGGGCGTGTGATTCTTGCCGGACGCTTCCATGAACGCGAGCGGGCAGTAGTTGGCGACGAAGAAACGGGCGAAGAAGCGTTCCGGCGTGCCGAAGGTGTCGCGGGCGAAGCCCCAGAGCCTTTGGCCGCTCACCTCGCCGCGCGGGCAGTCGAAACCGAGCACCGGGCGCGCGGGGTGCTCGAGCGGCGGCCGACGGACGGGCCGTTCGACGCCGAGGAAATCGCGCACCAGCGAAACGTCGCCGAACGGCACGCCCGTCTGCGCCATGCCGAACGGCCCCGGATTCATGCCGAGCAGCACGACTTCCTTCGGGCCGCGACCCCAGCGCTCGACGTACGCTTCGTGAGCCGCGCTCGCGTAATCGAGCGGGTTGTAGACGTGGGTCACCGGCGGACCGAAGCTGAGGCGGCCGACGTCGCGCGAGAGATCGCGGCTGATCGCGGCGAGCGACGCCGGACGGGGCGTGGCCTTCGTGGTCAGGTGGCGCGTTCCGTACGGCCGTTCGCATGCCGCGCGAAGCGTTCGGGCTTTTCGCCGTGCACCGGGTCGTGCCGCGGCCAGGGCCAGCCGCCGAACCCCGTCCGCCGGTAGTCGGCGAACGCCTGCTGGATCTCGGCCGAGGTGTTCATCACGAACGGCCCGCGCTGCACGACGGGCTCGCCGATCGGGCGCCCGCCGAGCACCAGGATCTCGCTCTCGGTCGGGCCGTTCTCGAGCCGGAGGGCCATGTCGGCGCGTACCTCGACGGCCTGGCGCGCCGGCACGGGTCGACCGGCGACGCCGAGCCGCTCCCCGCTGAAGAAGTAGAGCATGCGATTCGAACCGGCGGGCGCGGCAGGAAGCAGGTGCTCCGCGCCCGGGGCAAGCTTCAGCGTCCAGATGTGAATGGCACTTTCCGGGCGCGACGCGTACGAGTGCGGCGGCGGCGGCGGCGGTTTCATCGACGGCAGCTCCCCCGCGATCACGGTGAGCTCGGTGGCACGACCATCATCGTCGCGCGTGACCGCGTGCGGGATGCCGTCGCGCCACAGCATCGAAAAGTGCGGCTCGGCGAACTTGCTGCTCTTCGGCAGGTTCAGCCAAATCTGGAAGAGCTCGAGCGGGTTCGGCTTCGAAGCGTCGAGCAACGGGAACATCTCGGCGTGGACGATGCCGCTGCCGGCGGTGAGCCACTGCACGTCGCCCCCGCCGTAGCGCGCGGCGGCCCCCAGCGAATCGGCGTGATCGACGAGGCCCCGGCGCACGACGGTGACCGTCTCGAAGCCACGGTGCGGGTGCTGGGGAAAGCCCGGCACGACCTCGCCGTGGTACATGCTGAAGCCATCCTGCCGGCTGAAGTCGCTGCCGAGCGGACGACCCGCGAGCGACACGGCGGGCCCGAGCGCACTGTTGCCGGCCGGGTACGCGTCGTCGTGGTGGACGCAGAAGAGGAACGGGTCGAGCGTGCGCCATTGGGCGCCGAGCGGGTGGAGTGCCTTGACCGGGTCGACCGGCGCTTCGCGCTCGGGAGGTTGCGTGCTCGGCACCGTCTCGCTGCGACAGGCGCCGGCGAGGGGCGCACTGGCAAGAGCTCCGAGGACGGCGCGGCGGTGCATGGTTCCGATCAGCATAAGTCTCGGGGCGCGACCTCGCCAGGGGCCGCGCCACCTACAGAGATCCCGGGACGATCAGAAGGCGCCCGTGAGGGCTGCGCCGCCGCCGGACGGGAGGCTCAGCGGCAGCAGCGAGACTCCGCTCTCCGCCGAGGCGAAGGGAAGGAGTGCGGCCAGGGCGTAGGCGGCGACGAGCCCGCCGGCGCCGGTCGCGAGCTCCGTCGGTTCGAGGCGGGCGAGTTCGAGGCGATGGGCGGCCGGCACGACGAAACCGAGCGTCACACCGACGGCGGTGCCGACGAGGACGTCGGTCGGGTAGTGGCGGCCGGCACGCGGGCGGAGGCCGGCGGTGAACCCGGCGAGCGCCATCTCGGTGCCCCACATCACGTGGCGTGCGACGCGATCTTCGGTGCGTAGAGCGTAGAGCACCGAGCCTGCGGTGGCGGCCGTGGCCGAGATGCTCGCGTGGCCCGAGAAGAACGACGCGTGCGCATCCGACGCCTGGTGTTTGGCGAATTCGCGGACGCGGGGATCAGTCGAGTGCGTGTAGGGGCGCGGACGGCGCACGAGGTGCTTGGTCAGGTTCGTGACGAAAAGGTTGATGGCCATCGCCTCGCCGTAGACGAGTGAGGCATTGCCGAACTCGACCGTGAAGCCGTCCGAGGCCTGGGCGAAGAGCGGCGTCGTGGCGGCGACCCCCAGCGTCACGTCGCTGATCCTGGCGGCTGCCAGGCTGAAATTCGGGCGCACGGCGACGTCCGGCGCGAACCCGGGAAGGTCGAGACCGGGGCCGTGCTCGCCGAGCACCAGGGAAACCCCGAGTGTCGCGACCAGACCGCCGGCAATGATGCCACCGTGCGCGGCGTAATACTGGTCGGTGTGCTCGGTGGACAGCGACTCACCGCGCGCGGTGGCCGACGCGAGACCGACCGCGACCATCACGAGCGCGGCGCGCCTCATCCCGACAATCTTACACGTCAGTCGCGCTCGTAAAACGTGATGGACACGCCCCCGCCGCCGACCCCAGGGGCGGAGCTCAGGTAGGCCTGGGTGTTGAGGAAGTCGTAATCGCCGTCGACCTTGGCCTCGAACCACGGGATGAGCCCTCCCGCGGCGCCACAGTTCCTCACCAGGATGAATTCGCCGTTGTCGGGGGCGAGGGTGTACCAGGCGTCGAGGGAGCCTGAAAGCTGATAGTCGGCCCCCCCGTTGAGGATATCGCCGGTGACCCTGCCGGTGGTGGTCCCGCCGGTGATGGGGATGATGTTGCGGGATCCGTACTTGGCGTTGTTGATGGAGTACGAACCTCCCAGGGTGACGTTCTCGGTGAACACCTGCGCGCCCTGACTGCCCCGGGTCATGTTGCATTCCCACGGCTGTGGAGGCACCCCATCGGGCTTGTTGATCTCGAGGCGCGGCTCGCCCGGCGTCACGCCGTCGACGTCGTAGACGTCGAGCGTCATCTTTCCGCTCGTCACCTCGCGGGTTGCCACCCATTTCCCCGTGTTCAGAAAGGCATTGCCTCCGCTCGTGGTCGCCTCGAAATCGGGGATGATGCGAGCTCCCGAGCCCTGGTCGAGGGCGACGCCACAACTTCGAACGAAGATCCGGCCCGCGCTGGTCTCCAGCACGTTGATCCCTTGGTACTCGATGACACCGTTCTCGAGGACGAGCTCGTACTCGAGACCACCGGTCAGCACCGTTCCCTGAAGGCGGTCGCCCGCGATCGTTCCGCCGCTCACGTCCAAGAGGCGCCGGTGGCCGTACGGCGTCATGCCCACGTCGTGCTCAGCCCGGATGTCGAGCGTGATGGTGAACGCAAGCGTGCCCTCGGTGGGCGGCGGAATGCCGTCTTCCATGCCGCACGCCCAGGCGGGGTCGGGGATGATCGTGGCGTCCACGGTGCTGGGCGCGCCACCCGAGCTTCCGCCGGCACCGGAGCTACCAGCACTCGCACCCGCGGCGCCGCCCGCCGTCGCCCCCGCGCCAGGAGCACCCGCAGCCGAGGCTCCACCGTCTCCCGCCATGGTCCCGGCAACCCCCGCCCCACCCGAACCGCTCGCGGGCGATCCGCCGCCGCTCTGGCCCCCCGCGCCACCGCCTGCCGATGATGGCGCGCCCCCGGCGGAGGCTCCGCCGCCGCCAACGGTTCCGCCCATCCCGGCTTGTCCCCCGGCGGGAGCTCCGCCCGAGCCCGCGCCGCCCGTCGCCGTTGCTCCGCCGGCGGCGGATTGCCCACCGCCGCTCGACCCGGCGCTCCCGGGCCCTACCGCGCCCGGCTCATGGGTGGTGCAGCCACAGAGCGCGAGGAGCAGTCCTAGACCTCCGTACGGTTGCCAGGTTTCCAACCTTCGGTGCGGCGCGTGCATGTCGTCACTTCCGGGCCGTGCCCATTGGCAGCTACCGGCGGAAGCGACATCGAACAATAGGCAGACCTGCCTAATGGCGACGGACGGCGCAGCGAAACCCGGCCCGAGCGGCGAACCTACACCTCCGGAGTGATCCTGAGATCCACGGGCGGACGCGGGATCTTGCCCTCTGCGAGCCGTGTGCGCGACAGCCATCGCTCGGCAAGCCCGATCAACTCACGGAGATCCTGATCGGCATCCGCGAGCCACGCCGGGTTCTGCTTGTACTCGTCCGGAGCTTTCGCGTAGCGCTCCAGGAACTCGGCCAGCGTTTCACCGTTCGGCGGCGCCGTCGTGTACCGCTCCTTGCCCTTTTCGAGCACGTTCTCGAGCTCCGCGATCCAGACCAGGTGCCGGCGCCAGCGGTGGCGATCGAACGAGAACTGATCGCGGAGGAGCGCCCCCGCCTCGCTCCCATAGTCGCCGAGCTTGGTCACGAGTCTCGGCGGCATGGCGAGATTCAGTCCCCCTTCCTCCTCATTGAGACGGACGAGGACGACGCGCTCCCGATACCCGGGCAGGCACCCCTGCAGGATGTCGCGCCACTCCTGCATGGTGTCGATGATGGCACCGATGAAACCGCCGATGCTGGTCACCGGGCGCAGGGGGCGCGTGATGCCGGCACCCGCGCTCTCCGGCAAGGAAACGCGCACCGGACCGTGGTGCGCCGGCTGGTGCTTCTCGAGGCTGATGCCGAACGTCGGGCGCGACGGCCAGGGGCTGTCGAAAAAGTGAATGGGAAAGTTCGAGCAGATCCCGCCATCCGAGAACCAGCACGGTTGCGGTACTTCCTGCTCGGACTCGTTGAGCAGGGTGTAGTCCCGCGTGTGGAGGGGCACGGCCGAAAGCAGGATGGGGAAACTCAGACTCATGCGCACGGCCACGACCACCGGCAGGTTCCTCGCGCGGGGAAACCAATAGTAGTCCTTGCGGCCATCGACCGGCGAACCGTGCTCGATCATGTAGCGGACGATCGTTTCGCCGAAGAGGTCCAGAAACTCGTCTTTTTTCCACATGAAGATGTCGGTCGAAAACGGCAGGCGAAAGGGCCGCCCCTGACCGAGCGAGGTCGTCATCACCTGGAGGTCGATGTCGGGCTTCTTCTCGTCCTCACCCATGAGGTCGCCGAATGTCAGCGGTTCGCCTTTGTCCTTGCCGGCCAGGCCGTTGAGCATGTTGTGGAGCCAGGAAGTGAGCGCCTCGGGGCCGCCCGACTCGGTGGCGCCGCTGCAGATGCCGAAGCCGTTTTTCGGCAGATCGCGGGTGAAGACCAGGGCAAGGCGGATGCCGACCGCGACCACCACCCCGAGCAGGAGGAGCGGCAGCACGCCGATGGCGTAGCCAAGGGGCGCATCGGCGCGCGCGGCCACCACGGCGAGCACGAGAGCGGGCAGCGCGCCGAAAAACACCGTCGGCGCGTAGCCGAGGAGGAGCGTCGAAAGCGCGGCGGCGATCTTGTCGCTGGTCGGAACCTTTTCGCCGTTCGGACCGGGAGTGATGGCGGCGACAAACGCATCGAAGACGGGCTTCATGGGTGGTGCGGGCTGGAACAGCGAGAGCAACCGCTCGGCCACGTCGTCCGACACTCCGCGCAGGCGCTCGAAGCCACCCGTGTTTCGCCCTTTCTCCGCGGCGGCTGCCGCCGCCGCAGCGATCGCTCCCGCCGAAGCGCCACCGATGCACTTGAACTGGTACTTCTTCGACAGCTCGGCGATGGCGAGGGGATAAACGACTCCACTCGTGATCCCGCCCTTCATCACGAGGTCGCAATACGGCAACTGTCCACCCGGCCCTGGCATTCGTACGCCTCCTAGATTGTTTCCCTCAGTACTCGGCCCAAACCGCGCCGGCAACGCATGTTCCCCGGCCTCCCGGCCTCCCGCCCCCGATCCCCTCCCCTCCCGCTACCCTTCGCACTCCCGCTAACGCTACCGCTACCTTGCCCAAATCCGAATCGTCCGATCGCCGCTGGTCGAGACGAGTGTCTTCCCGTCGCGCGTGAACGTGAGCGAGTACACGTTGGCGGTACCACCGTGCCGCAAGGTCTGGAGCAGCGAGAGCTCGGCGTGTTCTACGTTCGGCTCGAAGGTGCGGATCCGGCCGTCGTAGGAGGAAACCGCCAGGAGGTCGCCGCCGGGCGAGAAGCGCACGGTGTCGATGTTGTTGTCGAAGCGATGGTAGCGCGAAGGGCGCGTCGGATCGTCGAGCCGGTAGAGTGACACGGAGTCTCCGCCGACGGCGACGAAACGATCGTCGCCGGAGATGTCGACGGCCGAGGCGTACTTCGGCGCGGGCGCCGTCCACAGCAGGCGTCGGGCGCGAAGGTCGTACACCTCGAGGGTGTCCGAAGGGAACAGCAAGACGGCGAGGCGCCCGTGGTGGCTGTCGAGGTCGAACGCGTCGACACGCTGGTCGAAGCCGAGCACGAGCTCGGTCTCGATCCGATCGTCGCCGACGACGCGATAGAACGCGAGCTCCGCGCGCTGCGCGCTCGTTGGAGCGGGATGATCCGGAATGTACGGCAGGTTCGCCATCAAGACTTCACGGTTCTCGGAAAATCGGAGCTCCCAGGAGCCGCGCGGGCTCAGCAGGGCCCGCTCGGCGCCCGTGATCGTGTCGCGCAACGTGACGCCGCCGGGCGCGCCGACGACCGCAAGTGGGGGATTGACCGGGCGCGGCCAGAAGAGCACGTCGCCACGACCCCACTCTTCGATGAAGTCGAGCACGGGGGCCGAGCGAAGCCTGCCGCTCGCGCGATCGTAGATGCGGACGGCGCGCTCTCCGGTGCTGAAGGTGAGCACCGCTGTTTCGTCCGGTGAGAGATCGCCGGCCGACAGGTGCGACACGCCGACCGTGATCTTCTTCGCCTCGCGAAACTGCTTCGACGCGACCGGCGGCGGCGTTGCGAAACGGCCCGCGTCAGGCTCACGGAGGCCGACCGGGTCCGGATCTTCCCGCACCGTGGCGCGACCGAACGTCACCATCGGTGCCAGTGGCTCACGTGGCGCAGGCGGCAACGCCGCGCGGTCGGTCGGCACTGGCGGGCTCGGCTCGAGGACGCTGGCAGTGGCCACGGCGGGCGAGGTCTGGACCGGCTCGGCTCCACCCCTCGCGGGAAGTGCGGAGCAAGCTGCAGCAAAAATGAGCAAGGCCCGCAACGTGCGCCCAGGATCGCGTCCCCGACGCCTCCTCGTCAACGGCCGCAGACGGTAGTAAAATGCGCTCGGTGGTGCGGCAGGCTCTTCCTCAGCTATTCGTCGGGTGTTTCGCGGCGCTCGTCGCGGCAAGCTGCGGCGGCACCTCGAACAGCACGTCGAACGCCGGCGGCAGTGGAGGAAGTGCAGGATCGAGTCAGGCGGGAACCGGAGCGGGGGCGAGCGGTGGCGCTTCGGCGAACGGCGGCAAGGGTGGCACGGGCGGAAGCGGCGGCGCGATGTCGACAGGCGGAAGCGGCGGCACGACGTCGACGGGCGGCTCGGGCGCGACAGGCGGCACGAACACGGGGGGCTCGGGCGCGATGGGCGGAACCGACTCCGGCGGGCAAGGGGGTGCCCTCGTCGGCGGCTCGGGCGGCGTCTCGGGAGACGGCGGAAGCGCGGCCGGCGGGTCGAGCAGCGGGTCGGGCGGTGACGCGGCATCGGGCAGCGGCGGCGCGGGTGCGGGCGGCACCGCGGGCATCGCCGGCACCGCGGGCACAGGCGAAGGTGGCGAGGGCGCGACCGACTGCCCCGTCGACTGCGAACGCCAGGAACTCGTGCCTTGTGAGCCGGACGGCGTGATGTGGATCTGCTTCGGCTTGCCCACGGAGCTCCGGGACGCCGGGTGCGTCGACAACGGCGGCCAGGTCCCGCGTTTCTGTTGTCCCGCCAGTTTCAAGCCTGAGTGTCCGTGACCGATGTCGACGCGATCGTCGTCGGTGCGGGCCACAACGGCCTCGTCGCGGCACTAGTTCTCGCCAAGTCAGGGCAGCGCGTCGTCGTGTTCGAACGCGCTCAGGTGATCGGCGGCGCCACGCGCACCGAAAAGCCGTTCGCCAAAGCGCCCGGCCTGCCGCAGTCCACCGGCGCGTACCTGCTCGGGCTGATGCCGCCGGAGCTCGAGCGCCTGCTCGGCATCGAGATCCCGACGCTGCGCCGCGATCCTCACTATTTCTTGCCGACCACCGGCCATCGCTACCTGCTCGTCGGCTCCGACGCGGTTTCGCTCGAGCGGCAGTTCAAGGAGTTCTTCTCGCGACGCGACTGGGAGGCGTACCGCGCCCTCGAGGCAGAACTCGCCGAGCTCCGCGAGGACATCGCGCCGACCTGGCTCATGGAGCCGGAGAGCATCGAGGAGACGGCGGAGCGCTACGTCAGGCCGGCACTACGCTCGGTGTTCGTCGACTTATGCCGCGGTTCGGTCGGCGCGTACCTCGATCGCTTTGGCTTTGCGAGCGACCTCGTGAAGGCCATGTACGCCGTCACGGACGGCTTTTCCGGCCTCGCCGGCACCTGGGACACCCCGGGCAGCGGCATGAACTTCCTGGTCCACAACATGTGCCGGCGGGAGGGCAGCGACGGTACCTGGATGGTGGTGGAGGGCGGCATGGGCACGGTGGCGACGACGCTCGCGCGCGAACTCGGCCGCCACGGTGGGAGAGTCGAAGTGGGCGAACCCGTCGAAGCGATCCTGGTGAACGGGGGCGTCGCTCGCGGAGTTCGGCTCGCGAGCGGGCGCGAGGTCACGGCCGCGAGCGTACTCGTCAACGCCGATCCCTTCCGGCTCAAAGATCTGATCGGCGCCGAGCACCTACCTGCCGAGTACGTCGCTCGGATCGAGAAGCTTCGCAAACCCGGAACCACACTCAAGGTAAACCTCGCGCTTTCGGCCTTCCCGCGCTTCACCTGCCTCCCGGAGCCGCCGCCGCGCTTCGGCCCGACGATCCACCTCTTGCCCGACGAGCCCGAGGTGATGGCGTCACTCCGGCAGAGCTTCGACGCGGCGATGAGCGGCAAGCTGCCGGATTTTCCGACCATCGAGTGGTACGTGCACACGACGATCGACCCCTCGCTCACCGACGACAAGGGACGGCTGAGCTCCGCACTGTTCGTGCAGTGGGTCCCGAATTCAATCGCCGGGTCGAGCTGGGACGCCGAGGCCGAGCGCTATGTCCACCACCTTCTCGGCATCTGCGATCGCTTCGCGCCGGGCACGAGCGATCTCGTCGTCGACTTCCAGGTGTTGCATCCGCAGGCCATCGAACGGCACTTCGGCATCACCCACGGGCACATCCACCACGTGGACAACTCGTTCGGGTTCAGCGATCGGCTGCCGCACCAGACGCCGATCGAGCGGCTCTACTCGTGCAGCGCGGGGACGCACCCGGCAGGCAGCGTGATCGGCTGTGCCGGCTACCTTGCCGCCCGGCGTTGCCTACGCGACGTCGAGCTCGCGCGCGGCTGAATTGATGCCGAGGCGGTCGAGCGCCGTCGGGATGGCGCCGACGAGCGCCGCGCGACGCGCAGCGCGACGCAAGGCCGGACTCAGCACCCCGTGCGCCTCGCGCACCGCCGACGCCCGGGTCCCGGCACCGACCACCGCCTCGGGGCGCGCCGCCGCCTCCGCGACCAGACGCGCCACGCGGTCGCGCAGGCGCGGCTCTCGCTCGCAGGCCCAGCCGACGAAGCGGAACGCCAGCGCCGCATGGCGGGCCTCGTCCGCGGCGATGCCGGCGAGCACGTGAGCAACGACCGGATCGGTCGCTGCTTCGCTCGCCCAGGCGGCTTCAATCGCGGCGGTGGCTTCCCCGACACAGCCCTCGACGACGACGAGATCGACGACGCTCTCGAGGTCGACGGCGCCGAGCGCGCCCTTCATGTCGAGCGGGCCCGGAGCCGCAGCGAGGCCGTAGCGGCGCGCAAGACCGAAGCAGAGGCGCGCATGACGCGTCTCGTCCGCCATCGCTCGCGTCGCCTCGTCGACCAGATCGCTCGGTGCGCCGAGGGCGAGGAGCTGCAACGCGAAGCGCGCGAATGCGGCAATCGAGGCGTGCTCCATCAGACCCGCATCGGCGAAATGGCGGGCAATCGCGCGCCGATCGGCGGTGCCGAGCGGTGCCGGCGGGACCCCGAGCAGATCGTCGTCGAGCCAGTCGTTCTCGCAGTCGCTCGTGAGCCGCGCCAGCCGTTCGCTGCCGTCGACGACGAACGGACGGCCGCAGATCGGGCGGTCCTGGCAGACATGCCGCCCGTCGAGGTAGTCGCAATACTCGAACGGGAGGCAATCCGCCGGGCCCGCGCATTCGTCTGCCGCCGTCTGACATTGAAACTGACCCGGGCGCGGCGTGCCGCAGTTCGAGTCCACCGGCGAAATACAGAGCGAGTCCGCGCCGCAATCGCTGTCCACGACGCAGCCTGCCGTGCGGCAAACGCCGAGGATCACCGATTCGCCGGAAGCCATCCTCGTGTAGTTCGGCTCGCAGGAGCAGATCTGCCCGGCGTCGCAGTCGGCGTCCGTGCTGCACGTGTAGACGCAGTAGGCGATGTCCCCCTCAGGCGGTGCGTTTTCGGCGATGCAGTAGCCATCGGGCGCGACATTGCAATCGTCGTCGCTGGCGCAGCTCCCAATCGGCGGTTGACCCCCCGCGCCGGCCGGACCGTCGCGCTCGGGCAGCTGGCAGGTGCCCGTCTCGGGGCGATGAACGAAGCCGCCCTCGCACTGTTCGAGGGTCGGAGAGATCGACGTACCCGCCGCGCAGCCCTCGGGGACGCCCGCCGTTCCACCCGTGCTGCCACCCGCGCCCCCGACGCTCGATCCGCCAACGCCTACCCCACCCGAGCCGCCGACCGAGCCCCCGCTCCCGCCCGTGGCGCCGGTGCCGGTGCCGCCGGTGCCCGTCCCACCGGTGCCCGTCCCGCCGGTCGTCCCGCCGGTACCGGTGCCGGCACTCCCGCCCGAGGCGCTGGTTCCGCCCGTGGCCTGGCCGGCCTCGCCACCCGGCGTGCCTTCGGATCGGCCTGCACAGGCCACCGCAGCCCCGCTCACGGCGGCAAGTAGCATCCAACGCAGGCGTTCGACCGCGGCATCCCGTTGCGTCCCCAGGTTCCTGTTCATGATGACCCCTACCTAGCAAGCCGCGTACCGGCCCGGGCAAGCTCCGAGCTGCTGTTTTGCGGGGGGAGGTATGATTTCCGCGGCACAGCCCGGCACAAACCGTGGTCGGTTCGCCTCAGGTTCGGCGGCGCTGAATTCGACCCCAGGATCGGTCCTGGCTAGCGCCCGGCGCGCGGCGTAGGTAACGGACGGGGTCCGATGACAGAGCGCATCCTCCCCTGGCGCGGCGCGAAGAATCCGTCCACCGCCGCCGAAGGAACGAACCCGGGCTCGTTCGCGAATCCCGCCGATCTCGGCGGCCCACTGATGTTCTCCTCGCCGGACACGCCGGGCATGCCCGCCCCGAGCACGCGCACGGCTTGGGATTTCCTTCCGAGCGGCTGGCGGCGCGACGGCGCTCGAGCGCTCGCCCCGAACGGCTTTCAACCCGTGACGCAACTCGAGCACGCGCGCCTCGGCATCGTCACGCCGGAGATGCGACACGTTGCCGAGCGCGAGAAGCACCTGAAGCCGGAGCAGGTGCTGGCCGAGGTCGCGACCGGTCGCATGATCCTGCCGGCGAACCGCGTGCACCTCGGCTACGCGCTCGAGCCGATGGCGATTGGGCGCGCCAGCCGGACCAAGGTCAACGCCAACATGGGTGCCTCGCCGGTGTCGTCGAGCACTGATGAAGAGGTCGAGAAACTCCGCTTCGCCGAGCGCTGGGGCGCCGACACCGTGATGGACCTATCGACCGGCGGCGATCTCGACGCGTGCCGCGAAGCCATCATTCGGAACTCGAAAGTGCCGATCGGGACGGTGCCGATCTACTCGATGATCATCGGCCGCCGCCTCGAAGACCTGTCGGAACGCGACATTCTCGACGCCATTCTCCACCAGGCCAAGCAGGGCGTGGACTACTTCACGATCCACGCCGGCGTGCTCCGCGAGCACCTGCCCTTCGTGCAGAAACGGCTGATCGGCATCGTCAGCCGCGGCGGCTCGCTGATCGCCAAATGGATGATCCACCACCGAAAGCAGAATCCCTTCTACACGCACTTCGACGAGATCTGCGCGATCATGCGCGAGTACGACGTGTCGTTTTCGCTCGGCGACGGGCTCCGCCCAGGCGGACTTGCCGATGCGACAGACGAGGCACAGCTTCGCGAGCTCGAGACGCTCGGTGAACTCACCGAGCGTGCCTGGCGCCACGGCTGTCAGGTGATGGTCGAGGGGCCCGGTCACGTGCCGTTCGATCAGATCGAATTCAACATGAAGCACCAGCGAAGGGTGTGTCACGGCGCACCGTTCTACGTGCTCGGGCCGCTCGTCACCGACGTGTTCCCCGGCTACGACCACATCACGAGCTCGATCGGCGCGACGGCCGCCGCTTATCACGGCGCCGCGATGCTCTGTTACGTCACGCCCAAGGAACACGTCGGTTTGCCGAAGAAAGACGACGTGAAGCAGGGCTGCATCGCCTACAAGATCGCCGCCCACGCCGCCGACGTCGCGCTCGGCATTCCCGGCAGTCGCGATTGGGACGACGCGCTCACCAAGGCCCGCGCCGCGCTCAACTGGGAAAAGCACTTCGAGCTCGCGTTCGACGGCGACACCGCCCGCGCGTTCCACGACGAGGACCTCGACGTCGACACCGACTTTTGCGCGATGTGCGGCCACGACTGGTGCGCCGTCCGCATCTCGCGCGAGATCGTCGAGTTCGCAAGCGGCAAGGCCGAAGGCCTCGACCCCGGCGCCGCCAAGAAGACCGCTGCCCTGAGCCCCGAGCAAGCGCGCATCCTCGAGCAGCGCGGCGTGCTCTCACCCGACGAGATCCACCGCCTGGCCTCCAAGACGCGCTCCGCCGTCGGCGCCGTCCAAGGTGCCCGCGGCGACTGCCACAGCGACGTCGCCGCACCTTCGGAGGCGCAACTGATCCAGAAGGAGCGGCTCGTCCGCAGAGCTCCCGTCGAGGGCGAGGTTCCCCCGCCCGGGGAGTAGCGCCCCGAACCTACGGTTCGACGCGAAATTCCGGATCCGTGGCGCCGGGCCGACTCGTCGAGAACGTCAGGCGATTGCCGAACGGATCGTTGATCGACATCTCGCGGCTGCCCCAGGGCATGTCTTCGAGGCCCGGCCGCGCGTAGCGGTACTGCTTGGCGTTGAGCTCCGCGTGGTACTGCTCGACGTCGCTCGTTTCGATGCGGACCGCCGCGCCGGGGCAAGCATCACCGTGATGCTCGGTGAGGTGGAGCGCGCAGCCGTCGCGAGACACTTCCATGTAGAGGGGCAGATCCGGCTTGAAGCGGTGCCGCCACCCCACCTTGAAACCCAAGAACTCGACGTAGAACTCGAGCGCTTTCGCCTCGTCGAAGATCCGCAAGACGGGCGTGACTTTTCCGAGCGTCATCGTGCCTCCGGGCCGTGTGGCTCGATTCTGACGAGCCACCGCCCGGAGTGCAATGAAGCGGGAAGGTGAGCGGCGGGAGTCGGCTCAGGTGCCGGCTGGATAGACGATCGTCGCGGGGTCGAGCGGCACCGGCGCCGCACCGGAGATCGCGTCGGACGTGGCGCCTAGCCTGCCCTTCCCGATGTTCACCTGGTCCAGGTGCTTCGTGAGCGTGAGCGTGTAGTTGTTGTGGCTTGTTTCCCTGACGGGCAGGGTCACCGTCGCCGTGGGTATCGCATAGACGTCGATGCCGTAATTATCGGTCTTGCGCGTCGAAGGATCGGCGATGACGGTAGCAGGGTCGGCGTTCGGGCAGGGAGCGAACCAGCCGAACTGATTCCGATTCGACCACTGCTGCGCGCCGGGGATCTCGGTGGGCATCTGGGCGCGCGAGATGTTGGCAGGGAGCTTGAGGACGCTCGCCGGGATATCCCAGATCGCCCACATGAAACCCTTGAAGTAGTTGGGATCCTCCGGCGGCAAACCCTCGGCGATCGCAAGGTGCTTGACGACGATCGCGTAGCTCATCGTGCCCGCGGGGCCTGCCTCCCAGTTGACCTCGGGGCTCTCGAGCGCGACCGGAAAATCACGACTGTCACAGGTGTATTTGTACGGGATTGCCGCGCCGTCGGCGAACGCGGGCGAGGAAACTTCCCAGGTGTCGGCGGGCGGTGCTTCAGCGGCATCGTCGCCGCTACAGGCGCTCAGCGCGAGCGCGAAAAACGGCACGGCAAGGTGGCTCGGCGTCAGGCGGTTCATGGGCATTTCTCCTTCTCGGTGAGGCAAGCAAGCGGCCGCGCGAACATCGCTCTCGCGGCGCTGTCGTCCAACGGCCGGCATCAGCTCGGCACATCGGCTTTCACCAGCGCGCATATCAAGGTGCTTTCTGCGACGCAACGCCAACTCGCTGGCGATCTGCGCAGCGCGGGGTGAGATTTTTCTCGCCCGCGAGATGCTGACTTACACGGTTGCTGTGAGTCGTGAGGACTGAAGCATTGCGATGCTGACTACGATCTTGAGAAGCCGGCAGTTCTGCAAGATCGGTGTTTCGGTCTCTTTTCCACCTCAGGTGAGGTGAAGGGCCCTCGCCAGGTCGTCGTACGCCTGATTCCCCACGACGAACGCGCCGACGAGGCGACCCTCGTGCACGAATCCGAGCGATTCGTAGAGGTGGATGGCGCGGGCATTGTCGGCTCTCACGCGGAGCGCGATCCGAAGAATCCCCTGCTCGCGCGCCGCTGCGATCAGCGCTTCAGTGAGCGCGCGTCCCACCCCGAATCCCCAAAAGCGCTTCTGAACTCCGAGCCCAAAGTCCGCGGCGTGGCGGAACCGAGACCGCGTTCCCCGAAATAGTGACCCGGTCCCGGCGATCTCGCCGTCGACGACTGCCTTCAGCATCGCCCCGGCAGCAGGATCTTCGAAGCGCTTCAGAAACTCCGCTTGCCCCTCGAGCGTGATCCCGCTTTCACCGGGTCCAAAGCTCAAGAAATCGGTCTCGCTCGCCAGGACCTCGAGGTGCTCGAGTGTCGCTGCGGCGTCGGCAGGCGTCGCATTGGAAATCACGACCTCGCGGCCGTCACGGAGGCGAACGGTCGTACGCAGGACGGCCCCCTACCCTGCCCCGAAACGGCGAATGGCCATCGCGCGGCGCTTGTTCGCTTCGATCTCGCGGTTCCGCGGGGGCGCGTTGGTGATCAGCGTTTCGATCAACGTGGTGGCGCTTTTTCGAATCTCGCTGACCGCGCGATCGAACGCGACCTGGTTTGCCTTCGACGGGTTGTTGAAGCCGGAAAGCTTTCTCACGAACTGGAGGGACGCTTCGCGGATCTCTTCCTCCGTCGCCGGCGGCTCGAAGTTGAACAGGGTGCGAATGTTCCTACACATGGTGACGCCGAGCGTACGGCGCGATCGGCCCGAAAGAAAGGAGTCGGCGCCGTTGAGGCGATTCACCGAATCGCCGATTCTAGGGAGGGGAAAGCTTACGTAAGGTGATGTCGGTTCGCGCCCTGCCAGAAACTGGATCGCGTGTTCGCCGGTGCTAAATTTCATGTCGTGGTCCCCCATGCTTTGCATCGCGAATTCGCCGAAGACGGCTATGCGGTGGTGCGTTCGCTATTCTCCCCTGGCGAGGTTGCCTCCATGCAGGCGGCGTTCGAGCGCCTGGAGGCCCGGGCTCGCAAGCTCGACGGCGTGACCGAGATCGGGACGACGCTGTTCGTGGTCGAGCCCGGTCGGGGCGGACAAACCCGCATCGAACGCATCGTCTGGTGCGGGGGTGTCGAGCCCGAGCTCGGAACGTTCGGACGCTCTCCGCGGCTCCTCTCGTTCGCCGCCGGGCTCCTCGGCTCGAACGAGATGGATCAGCTGATCAATCAGGCGCACATCAAGAACCCAGGCGACGGCACCGCGTTCCACTTCCACCAGGACAGCTACCACCGGCGCTACGGCACGGACCTCTTTCACGACGTCAACGGTCAGGGGAGCTTCGTCCAAACCCTCACCGCCCTCGACGCCATGGACCCGGACAACGGCGGCCTGCTCGTGATCCCGAAAAGCCACCGCTCCGGGCATGTCCCAACCAGCAACGGCCACCTGCCGGACGGGGCGTTCGACCGCACGCTGGCTGTCGCACTTTGCCTCGAGCCGGGCGACGTGGCGCTCTTGAGCCCGTTCACGGTCCATGGCAGCGGCGTGAACCAGGGTCGCACCAAGCGGCGCCTCTTCATCAACGGCTTCGCCTCGCCCGGCGCGAATCGGCGGACCTACCCGGGTGCTGGCCGGGGCTTTCGCGTGTCGGCGAGCCGCGCTCCCGACGGTATCGAGCCGCCGCGAGCGGCCTGACTTGCGACCCGGCGGCACGGGCTCTATGTCGGGGGCCCGTAGGAGGAATCGCCTTGAAGAAGCCATTCGAGCTCGCTGCCGTTGCCCTCGTTCTCGTCGCGTGCGGCGGAAGCCAGCCGCCCGCTGAATCCGCACCGCCCGCGGCCTCGGCGGCACCGGCCGCCGCCGCCCCGATGCCGGAAGAGTTCCACGACATGAACCGCGATCAGCGCATGATGTTCATGAAGGAAACCGTGATGCCGAAGATGCAGGCGCTGTTCCAGGCGTACGACGCCAAGGAGTTCGCCGAGTTCTCGTGTGCCACCTGTCACGGTAGCGGCGCCAAGGACAGCACCTTCAAGATGCCGAACCCCGAGCTGCCGAAGCTCCCCGCGACGCCGGAGGGCTTCAAGGCGCTCGCTGAAAAGGAGCCGGCAGCGATGAAGTTCATGGGCGAGCAGGTCAAGCCCACGATGCAGCAGCTCCTCCACGAGGAGCCGTTCGACCCCGCCACCGGGAAGGGCTTTGGCTGCATGGAATGCCACACGACCGGCTGACGGCGCTCCTCGCCAAGGCCGAACGCATCCTGGCGTTCACCGGCGCGGGGGTTTCGACGGCCAGTAACATTCCCGATTTTCGCGGGCCGAACGGCGTCTGGCGCACGCGCGTGCCGGTCGAATACCCGGAGTTCATGCGGAGCGAGGACGCTCGGGTCGAGTACTGGACGTGGAAGCGGGAGGGGCACGCCCTGTTTCGCGACGCCAAGCCGAACGCCGCGCACCTTGCTCTGGTGGCGCTCGAGCGCCTGGGCAAGCTCGAGGCGGTGGTGACGCAGAACGTCGACGGGCTGCACCGCGCCGCCGGCACCGCGCCGGACAAGCTGGTCGAGCTCCACGGTACCAACGCGGAATCGGTGTGCACCGGTTGCGCCCGGCGCGAACCGATCGCCCTCGCGCTCGAACAGTTCGAGCGGACGGGCGCGCCGCCGATCTGTTCGGCGTGCCAGGCGCTGCTCAAGCCGGCGGTCGTCATGTTCGGTGAGTCGCTCGATCCGGACACGATGCGGCGCGCGAGCGCGGCGGCCCGGCGCGCCGATTTCGTGATGTCGCTCGGCTCCTCGCTCCTCGTCACGCCCGCCGCCGACGTCCCGCTCCTCGCAGCGCGACGCGGCGTGCCGTACGTCATCGTCAACCGTGGTGCGACCCCGCACGATTCGATCGCTGAAATCGTCATCGACGACGACGTGGGAGCCGTGCTCGAAACGGCCGTCGCCGGCCTCGGCGCGGCCTGAAGCAGAGCGCGAAGGGGCCCGCGCCGGGTTCAGCTCTCTTCGAGCAAACCGCGCAGGCGCGCCGGCAGGATCCGGTACTCGCGCTTGCAATATTCGCAGGAGATTTCCAGGACGTCGCCGCCGGCGAGCAGGTGTTCGACGTCGCTCTTCGGCAGCGTCGCAATCGCGGACACGACCCGGAGTTCGTCGCACCAACACTCGAAACCGACCGCGCTCTCTTCCAGCCGCGTGAACGGCATCCCGTCGAGCAGCTGCTCGAGCAGGCTCTCGGGCGAAAAGCCCGCCTCGCCGACCCTGGCGTCGATCGTTTCGAAATCGCGGAGGCGCTCGGTCATCACCATCAACGGCCCGCGCCCTACCTCGGGCAAGAGCTGCACCATGTAGCCGCCCGCCGCGACCACGCGGCTGTCGTCGACCAGCGTGGAGACCGCGATCATCGAGACCACCTGCTCCGAGGTCTGCATGTACTCCATCAGCGCCTGCGAGATGCCGCCGCCGCTCGGCAGCTCGACGATGCCCTGGGCGATTCGCCCGCTGGGCAGTGTCCGCATCATCTGGATCACCGCCCCGCCGTCGAGCGCGAGCTCGCCCCCCGACTCCACCTGCACGAGACCGCGCGTGCGCCCGGACGGATGCGAGTCGGCGACCAAGCTGCCCGTCTTCCCCGACCCTTTGAGCACACCCTGGACGCGAAGCTGCGGCGCCATCGTCTCGCGGTAGAGGATGGCGCCGGTCAAGAGCTCGCCGAACGCGCGCGCCGTGTTGCCGCTCGCGCCCTGGATGTCCACGGCGCCGCGCACGGTGTCGGTGGTGCGGGCGGTGATGACGCGGAAGGCGCCGTCATCGGTGATCGCCCGGAGCACCGAATCGGACGAGCCGCGCATGCGTCCAGTTTACCAAGCCTCGCGGCGGGGACCAGCCGCGTCAGGACAGCTTTATTTCGTCGCCCTAGATTCGGCGATTCGGTGAATCGCCTCGCCCTGGTACCGGCGATTCGGTGAATCGCCTCAGGAGAGCTTTATTTCGTCTTCGCTCATCTCGCCGGGTTCGAGTGAGGTCGAAATGCGGTACTCGCCGGTGAGCCAGTTGTAGAGATCCGCGCTCTTGCAGCGCTGGGTGCAGAACGGCCGGAACGGATGATCGTCGGGTGCATCCGGGATCACGGTCTTGCAGATCGGGCAGACAATCTTCACGGCTAGCCCCTGGATTCCTCGAGCGCCTGCTTCGCCGCCTCCACGGTGCGGTCGATGTCGGCGTCGGTGTGAGCGAGCGAGAGGAACGCGGCCTCGAACTGGGACGGCGGGAAGTAGACGCCGCGCGCGATGAGCGCGCGATGGAAGCGCCCGAAGCGCTCGGTGTCGGAGCCGAGCGCCGCGCGAAAGTCTTCGACCGGTCCGTCGTGGAAAAAGAGCGTCAACATCGAGCCGACCCGCTGCACGACGCCGGTCGTCGCGGTTTCGGCGAGGGCGCGGACGAGCCCGGCTTCGAGACGAGCACCGAGCGCCTCGAGCCGCTCGTAGGCCCGGCCGTCGAGGAGCTCGAGTGTGGCGAGGCCGGCAGTGACGGCAAGCGGATTACCGCTCAGCGTGCCCGCCTGGTAGACCGGGCCGAGCGGCGCCACGAGCGACATCACGTCGCGCCGCCCGCCGTACACCGCGAGGGGCATGCCGCCGCCGACGACCTTGCCCAGACAGGTGAGGTGCGGCGTGACGCCGTAGCGTTCCTGAGCACCGCCGCGGGCGACCCGACTGCCGGTCATCACTTCGTCGAAGATGGCGAGCGCCCCGTGCTCCTCGGCGACATCGACGATGGTTTCGAGGAACCCGGGACGCGGCGGAACCAAGCCCATGTTGCCGGCCACCGGCTCGACGATGACCGCGGCGATGTCCCTGCCGCGCGCCTCGAACAGCGCGGTCAGCGCGTCGCTGTCGTTGTAGGGGAGCGTGGCGGTGCCGGCGACCATGCCTTCGGGCACGCCCGCCGAGTCCGGGTTGCCGAACGTGGCGGCGCCACTGCCGGCCTTCACGAGCAGGGCGTCGGCGTGGCCGTGGTACGCGCCGTCGAATTTGACGATCACGCTCCGCTTGGTGAACCCGCGGGCCACCCGGAGCGCGCTCATCGTCGCCTCGGTGCCGCTCGACACGCAGCGCATCATCTGGATGCTCGGGTAGCGCTCGATGATCGCTTCGGCGAAGCGCACCTCGAGCGCCGTCGGCGCACCGAAGGAGAGCCCGCGATCGGCGGCGAGCTTCACGGCGCGTGTCACGTCCGGGTGGGCGTGGCCGAGGATGGCGGGGCCCCACGAGCCCACGTAGTCGATGTATTCGCCGCCGCCTTCGCCGTAGATCCGGGCGCCCTCGGCCCGCTCGACGAAGACGGGAGTCCCGCCGACGGCCCGGAACGCGCGCACGGGGCTGTTCACGCCCCCCGGTAAGAGCCCGCGGGCCTGCTCGAACAGCTTTTCCGAGCTCGCATCGGCCATGATCCGTTCATAGCAGAACGGGGGGGCCGCCGGCAGAGCCCGTCCGCCGTGGCATGCTTGAAAGACGAAGGTTCGGATGAGAAGCGCCACTCTTGCGACCCTCGTCACGTCGCTGGTCACCGGCACCCTCGCCGGCTGCGGCTCGCTCGATCCCGACGCACTCGGGCTCAAGCCGGATCTCCGTGTCAACGAAGTCGTGACCGACAACGAGGGCGTTTGGCTCGACGAACGCGGCGAGGCCGACGACTACGTCGAGCTCTACAACGGGAGCGAACGCACGCTGGTTCTCTCAGAGTACCTGATCGTCGACCGCAGCGGGGAGTACACCCTGCCCCGCGTCGAGCTCGAACCTGGAGCGACGATCCTCTTGTGGGCCGACGCAGAGCTCGATCAAGGGCCGCTCCACCTGCCGTTTCGCCTCGCTTCGTCGGGGGAACTCATCACGCTGCTCCGAAAGAGCAGTCGAGAAGAAGTCGACCGGGTGCAGGTTCCGCCGCTCGCGGAACACGAGGCGTACCAGCGCCAGCCGAACGGCGACGGCCCCTTCGCCGTGTGCGGCTGGGCGACGCCTGCTCGCTCGAACGGCAGGCGCTGCGGTCCGGGGCCGCCCCCGCCGCCACCCGGAGATCTCTTCTTCCTCCCGTCCGAGTTACCGGTGCCGTTTCCCGCGGCCGTCACGCCGCTCGCGCTGACCGAGGTCGCGCTCCGTCCGGCCGACTTCGTCGAGCTCGAAAACACGTCGGGCGGTTCGCTAGAGCTCGATGATTTTTCGCTGCGGATCGCGCCGCACGAGGTCGGCGTGCCGTTCCCGGGTTCCGACGCCGGCATGGCGGTGCCCCTGCCGGCGGAGCGCCTCGCCGCAGGTGAACGCATCGCGATCCCGCTCGATCCCGAGGCGTTCGCCGGGATCGAAGGCTCCGTCTTTGCCGACGGGGTCGTTTCGCTCTTTCGCGACGGCGCGACGGTCGACCGCGTCGATTTCACGTCGTATCCGGAGGGCGGCGTGCTCGCCCGCCCCGAACCCGCCGGCACGCTTCGCTTCTGCGAGAACGCCTCGCCGGGCAAGCCGAACGAGCGATGCGATGCGCTCGAGACGCGGGTCGTCAGTGATCGCGAGCGGCGCCTGCTCACGCCGAGCGACCATCACGAACTCGCCAAGGCCAACGGCGGTGTGGGGATCGAAGCGGTCCCCTTCCTCGTCGACATGGGCGCCGGCGACGCGGTCTTCTTCTTGAACACGCGCGACTGGGACCTTCACTACACCTTCGTGCGCGAGATGATCGACAAGGACCCCCACCTCGATCGCTGCGATCCGGCCCAGGGCCAGAAGTTTTTGAACGGCTGGATCGCCTTCAGCCAGGAGCACTATTTCCGGGTCGACACCCGCCGCTACCTGCTCGGCACGCTCGCCCGCCACGCCGGCACCGACCTTTCGACGGTCGAGTTCGCGCCCGGCGACGCCATTTCGGCCGCGCAAATGACGCGCGCTTTCCACGCCGTGATGGCGCGTGTGCCCGATCCGAGCGTCTGGTCCATTCGCCCGCAGGCGCAGGACCAAGTCGACCGCCTGCGCACGATCGAGGGCACGGTGCCGATCGTGGGGCCGAACGCGCCGTTCGTCGGCGTCACCTTCCAGGCGCTCACGCCGGGCATCGCCTACGGCACGCTGCGCTTCGTGCCGTCGAAAGAAATCGACGAGACGCCGCTCGGTCCTCGCGACATCGTCGTCACCGACGAGGTGCCGAACGACATTCCGCTGATCGGGGGCCTGATCACCGAGGCGTTTCAGACGCCGCTCGCGCACGTCAACATCCTGAGCCGCGGGCGGAACACGCCGAACATGGCGCTCCGGGACGCGCGCAACGACCCGCGCCTCGAGCCGTACCTCGGACGCTTGGTGAAGCTCGACGCCTCGGGCGCAGGCTTCACGCTGACGGACGCCGATCCGAACGAGGCGCTCGCGTTCTGGGAAGATCGGTTGCCCGACGAGCTGCTGGTTCCGGGTCTCGACACGACGGTGCGCGGCGTTCAACCCCTCGAGACGATGACGCTTGCCGATATCCCGTCGATCGGCGGCAAGGCGGCGCAGCTCGCGGAGCTCGGCCGCGTCCCGCTCTGCTCGGGTCCGGTGTCGACGCCGTTACAACCGTTCGCGATCCCGGTCGTTCATTCGCTCGAGCACTACCAGGCGAGCGGCGCGCTCGCGTTGCTGGCGGAGCTCGAGGGCCACACCGACTTTCGCGCCGAGCCGCTGGTGCGTGCGGAGGGCCTGGCTCGAGTTCGGTCGCTGATCACCCGCCACCCCATCGAACCGGGTTTGCTCGCCGAGATCGAAACGGCCATCGCCGAGCGCTTTCCAGGCGCGCGCGTGCGCTTCCGGAGCAGCAGCAACACCGAGGATCTGCCGGGGTTCAGCGGCGCCGGACTCTACACCTCCGAGGGCGTCGATGCGGACGAGCTCTCGGGCGGCGTCGCCGACGCCGTGCGCACCGTGTGGGCCAGCCTCTACGAGCGGCGCGCCTACGAGGAACGAGAGTTTGCCGGCGTCGATCAGAGTGCCGTGGCGATGGCCGTGCTGGTGCACCCCGCCTACAGCTCCGAGCGCGTGAACGGCGTCGCCATCAGCCGCGACATCCGCCAGCCGACCCGCGCGGACCGCTACAGCGTGAACACCCAGCTCGGCGAAGCCTTGGCGACCAACCCGGCGCCCGGAATCGAGAGCGAGCAACTCGCGTACTCGCTCTTCGGCGCGCCGACCGAATACTTCTCGCACAGCACGTTCTCGCCGATGGCACCGCTGACGACACCGGAAGAACTGTCGTTCTTGCGCTGCAACCTGCAGCGGATCCACGACACGTTTCGCCCGATCCTCGATCCGAACCAGGAAAATCCCTGGTTTGCGATGGACATCGAGTGGAAGCTGATGGGCGACACCCGCGACCTCGTGATCAAGCAGGCGCGCCTCTTCTCGTTCGGCAGCGCGACGCGCGGCGACTGGTGCGACTTCTGAGCGTGACCCTCTAGAGCGCGTCTCGTGGTTCGGCAAACGGTGCGGAGCTCTCGGCACCCCGATGCGGGTGAGGGGGACGAGAGATGCTCCAGTCCGAAGGTTGGGGGGTCGGGGGATGGGCGCGCGGGGCGGTGCTCACGCACTGCGGCCAGGTGCGTCGCTGGAGCCACAACGACTTGATACGCCGGGAAATCAAACGGCTGCGGACAACCCCGAGACGGTGGTTGCTCCGTGGCGCTCCGGCTGCCTAGGCCGCGTGACGTTGCTCTGTCGCTTCAGCGCGCGGCGCTGCTCGGGCGACGTGACGTTGCTCTGTTGCTTCAGCGCGCTGGCGCTGCTCGGGCAGACGGACGCTTGTCTGCTCGCGGCGCTTCGTCCAGGCGCAGGCGGCCCGCGCGAAGGAAGCCGTCGCGGAGAAGCCACGACTCCGGACGGGAGACGGGCACCTTCTCGTCCGTGGCCGGCACCGGCCACGCCCGCCCCGCAAGGGGCGGAGGTCCGCGCTCCGCGCGGACGCCGCGCCAGCCGTGAAACCACGCGCCCGATGAGCACGGATCCGCACCACTCGGCACGGAACGGGCCGAGTGCTTCCGGAAATTGGCCAGCACGTAGACGAGGGCAGTGCGGACCTCGCGCGGCGACTTCAAAGCGCGGCCGTGCCAGCGGTCGGCCCACAACGCGCCACGGCGCAAGAGAAGCTCGTTGACGTAGCGAGTGATGCGGGCTTCCAAGCCGTGGACACCCGCGGTGAGAGCACGACGCTCGGCCGCTTCGACGATCAAGTGCACGTGGTTCGACTGCACTGAGTAGTGCACGATGCGAAAATGGTCGGGGGCGTTACGGGTAGCCCGGCCGATAGCGATGCGGATTGTCGGATAGAGCACTTGGGACCGGAGCGAGCCGAGGACGGCTCGGAGCGTCACATGCACCGGATGGCCGAAGTAGTGCTTGGGGCGGCGGCGGTGGGGAGTTTTGGGATGCGGGCCCGGCTTGCGGCCGGCGTTCCGGCGCTTGCCACCCCACGTCCCTTTCAGTGGGAGGTCGAGCTGCGTCGACTTCGTCGAGGACGCAGAACGGCGGTGGCCGGTGAGTGGACGACGACGTCGCATCTTGAATAGGGCGACACTATATCCTGTGCCATCAAACGAGTCAACCCTGTGGCCAAGTTGCGAACCGGTCTCGACCGGAAAGAAGTTTCGGAGCTGCTCTCACGCTCCCGCTCCGCCGCCCTCGCCCTCGCCCTCGCCCTCGCCCCCGCCCTCGCCCTCGCCCTCGCCCTCGCCGTCGCCCTCGCCCTCGCCCTCGCCCTCGCCCTCGCCCTCGCCCTCGCCCTCGCCCTCGCCCCCGCCCTCGCCCTCGCCGCAGCGCGCCTCGTCATCGCAACAATGCCGCGGCGCGCGCCACACGAACGCAGTCGAGCTCCGCCGTTGCGCCCCCAAGCCCGCGGGACGCGGGCTTAAGGAGGGCGCCCGCGCCCGCAGGCGAAGCCGAGGACGCGGGACGTGCGGCGCCGTAAGGCGGGGGGGCAGCAACATTCCCCGGGGGTCGGGAAGCGCTCTGGTGCGACTTCTGATGGCCGGCTACGGCTTGGTCGGGGCGCCGATCCGTTGCCAGGTGAAGAACGGAATGCGCGTGTGCGGTAGCTGGTACACCTCGTTGATGAAGTGCACGACCTGACCGGGCGTGGACGCCGCCGTCCCCTTCGGCCAGAAGATATCGTCGATCGCCGTCTGGAAATTGATCGAGACGCCGAGCGTCAAGAGCTGGCGCACGGGGACGGGCACGGGGGGGACCGGTTTGTAGTTCCGCGTGGCCCAGCCGAGTGAAATATCGATGTAACGAAAAATCTTGAGCGCCGGGTCCTGTTTGACGAGCGGGAGCGATGCCAAGTGGTAGGCGAGGAGAAACGTTTGGCCGGTGTAATCTTCCGGCGTGTTGAGCGGGCCTTCGGTCGACAGCGCGTGGTAGAAATCTTCCGAGGGGAGGTACATGAGCTTCACGCTGACGGCCTCGTCGAGCTTCGGGACGAGCATCAGCGCGAGGGCGGTGCCCTGCCCGCTCAGGTTGGCGATCACGTCGCCGGCCGAAAATCCGTAGTTCAGGTGGTACGCGTCCTTCACCTCGACGGCGCTGAAGAACGCGGTGGTGAGCAGCGTCGAGGTCACGATCGACCCCGTTCGCGTGAAGCCGCCCCACTCGAGGATCCCGGCAAAGCCGCGGTTCATCAGGTAGTTCGCGTAGTAGTGGCCGAGCTTGTCGGAGCCGCCCGCGTAGGTGTCGAGGCCGAACGCACCCTCGTCGAGGAAGATGAAGCCCTTGCTCGCGTTCTTGCGCGTCCACCAGGCGGCCGAGACCCAGGCCCACGCCGTCCCGTAGACGGCGCCGACGATCGCGACCGAGCTCGCCTTTTTCCAAGGGAAGCCTGCGCCGTCGGTGGCCGGCTCGCCGAACGGGACCGGCTTCGGCTCGGGCAAATCAGCGGTCGTAGCAGGGCTCGGAGCGACTGGCTCGCTCGGCGCGGCCACCTGGGCGCTCGGAGCGGGGCGCGCCTCCTGGGCTCGCGCGGGAACGGCGACGGCCAGGCACAATCCGAGCGCCGCCGCTCTCACTGGCAGGTCATTTGGTTCTCGGCTTCCTGGTCGCCGGAAGCGAGATCCACCAAGTCCTCGAGCACGGTGCCGTTGATGTCCGTGACGCGCACGCGATAGGGCGGCGAACCGAAAGTGCCGTTCGGCGGCTCCCAGAAATTGTACTCGTGCCGGGTGGCATTGACCCACGTGCCGTTCACCCGCACCTCGACCTTGGTGATCGCGAATTTGTAGTTTTCGACCAGAAGCTGATTCCAGTTCTGGTTCGTTGGCTCTTTCAGACGGAAGTGCACGTTGCCGTCGTTTTCACAAGGTACGTACTTCCAGGAGATCTGGCCGTGCATGCCACCGTTGGAGGTGCCGAGGTAACCCTCGCTCTCCGAGCCGATTTGCAGGAACGCGGCGCGGCTGAGATCGAGGTGCCCCGGCCTGCACTTGCTGTTCGTGGCGACCGGGCATTGATCGACGACGGTGACCGTGACCCTCCGGTTGCCGTCCCGTGTGACCTCGATGCACGCACCGCACGTGGCCGCCGTGTTGTAGTCCGCAGTGTTGATCGCCGCGAAATACTGGCCGTCACCGGTGGCGACGAAGTCGACGCGATCGGGGTTTCCCTGGTGCGTGCCGAAGCTGCAATTCACGAGCGAGGTGCCCATGGAGAACGTGTAGAACGTCGCCGAGCCGTTCTGAGCGCCCCCGAGGTCGCTGTCGCACTGACCGGGGACGACGCTGGGACCGGGGTCTTGCCCCGCGGTGTTGCCGGCGCCGGCGTTGCCCGCGTTCCCATCGCCGGCGTTCCCAGCACCATTCCCCACGCCGCCGTTCCCCGAGTTGTTACCGACCCCGCCCGCGTTGGCCGAGCCGGCGTCCCCCGCGCCGCCGTTGCCGGACGCGGCGCCCACGCCACCGTTGCCGGATGCACTACCACCGGCGCCGGCGCCCGACGCACCGCCCGTGCCGCCGCTGCCCGAAAGGTTTCCCACTCCGGCCGAACTACCCGCCGTGCCGCCCGTCGTCGCACCGGCACTCCCACCTGACCCGCCCACACCGCCCGAGCCGGATACATTGCCGGCACCCGCTCCGAGCCCAGCCACCGCTGCGGTCCCAGCGGCACCCCCCACCTCCCCCTCGGAAGATCCATTGGCGCACGCGGCGACCACGAACATCGAGCCAAGCAAGGCGGAACCAAGGAACGTCTGACGGTGTTGCATCCAGTGCGGATACTACCCTACCCAGGGCGGTCTGAAATCGGTCCCATGCGCTCGTCGAAGGTAGCCGTGGCCAAGGCCTCGAAGGTCCGGGCGAGCCTGGGCGTCGGGGTCCTCGTCCTTTCGCTCGCGGGCGCGCTGAATGCGGCGGAGCCCGCCTCGTCCCCCGCCGCCGATCCGGCATCGGACAAACCGACCACCGACGCGCCGACCGACGAGCGAAACGTCCTCGTGCTGCGCCTCGAGGGCCCGCTCGACCCCGAGCGCGAGACCGCCCTTGCCGCGCTCCTCGGCTCGCAGTTGGTGTCGAGCCGCGCGACCCTCACCGTCGAACGCTCGGCGGTCCCATTCCTCGCCTGGACGGAAAAGGCGCGGCGCGACCCGAAAGCACTCGTGCTCGGCATCGTCGACATGCGCGATCCGTCGAGCTGGGCGCTCTACGTCGTCGACGCGGCGCGCGGCCGCGCGATCGTGAGGCGGCTCCCCGGCGTGGAGGCGAACGCGGCGGCGCTCGAGGAGGTGTCTGCGATCCTGAGCTCGGCGGTGGCGGCGATGCGCGAGGGCCTCGAGGTCGCGTCGACACCGGTCGAGGTGGTCGTCGCCGGCGAGGCCCCGCGCGAGGTGCCACCACCGAAAGCGCCCGAGCCCGAGCCGCCGAGCCCGGCGCCGGAGGCACCGGACTCGACCGAACCAGGCGATGACGCCGGGCTTTTTTGGGCCGGGCTTTTCGCTCGGGGCGCGACACTCACGCCCGATCCGGTGCCGGGCGTCGAGGCGGAGCTCGGTGTCGTGCTCCCGTTTTCGCTCGGGCTCTCGCTCGGCGGGGCCTACGATTTTCCGAAAGGCGTCACGACGGCGCTCGGGTCGTTCGATCTCCAGCGCTCGTTCGCCAGCATCGAGCTCGGCCCTCGCTTCCGGTTCGGTCGCTTCGGCGTCGAGCCGCGCCTCGGCGCCGGCGTGGAGATCGTGCGGCGCTCGAACACCGTTCCCGCGCCCGGCGCCGTTGCCGAACCCGACCAAACGCACGCGAGGTTCGCGGCGTTCCTAGGTCTCCACGCAAGCTTCGCCCTGGTCGAAGACCTGCTTCTTCTGTCGCTCGGGCTCGAGGGGAGCTACGCGCCCCAGGCTCTCCGCTTCACCGGCGGCGAGAACCTCCTCGAGTTTCCTCGATGGTCCGCCGGTGCGCGAGCCGGCGTCGTGTTCGCGCCGGAGTGAGGCGGCCGCCACGCACCGTGATGATCGGGGCGATGGTCCGGGCGTGCACCCTGCTGGGCAGGGCGATGGTCCGGCCGTGCACCCTGCTGGGCAGGGCGATGGTCCGGCCGTGCACCCTGCTGGGCGGGGCGATGGTCCCAGCGTCCACGCGGCTGTTCGGGACGATGGTCACGACGCGCGCCGTGATGGTCCGGACGGTGGTCCCACCGTGCACCCTGCGGTTCGGGCCGATGGTCCCGCGGCGCGCCTTGATGATCGGGGCGATGGTCCCGCGGCGGTTGGCCCGCCGGTGATTCCGCCTGCCGGACCGGTGCCTCGACCGCGCCCCAGCGGCCGAGTTCGATGACGTTGATGCGCGCTCGCAGGAGCCGCTCGATATCGCGCAAAAAGCCCTGCTCGTCGCGATCGCAGAACGAGATCGCCTGGCCACGCGCACCGGCTCGCCCCGTGCGACCGACGCGGTGCACGTAGCTCTCCGGGACGTTCGGCAGGTCGAAATTGATGACGTGAGACACGCCGTCGACGTCGATGCCGCGCGCCGCGATGTCGGTCGCGACGAGCACGCGGGTGCGACCGCTGCGGAACCCGGCGAGCGCCTTCTCGCGAGCGCTCTGCGACTTGTTACCGTGGAGGGCGGGTGCGTCGAGGCCGGCGCGGCCGAGCCGCTCCGAAAGGCGATTCGCTCCGTGCTTCGTGCGCGTGAACACGATCGCGCGCTCGACGCCCTCGCTCCCGAGCACGCGCTCGAGCAGCGCGCCCTTCTGGTCGCGCGGCACGAACACCACCGATTGCTCGATCGTTTCCGCAGCGGTGACCTTGGGCGTCACGTCAACGCGGACCGGATCGACGAGCATGCTCTGGGCGAGCGACTCGATCGCGCGCGGCACGGTGGCGGAAAACAGCAGCGTTTGGCGCTTTTGGGGCAGTGTCTTCACGATCCGGCGCACGTCGTTGACGAAGCCCATGTCGAGCATGCGGTCGGCCTCGTCGAGCACGAAGTACGCGACGCGATCGAGGTGCACGAGGCCCTGCTCCATCAAGTCGAGCAGCCGCCCGGGCGTCGCCACGAGCAGGCGCGGTCGCTGCCGCAGCGCGACTTCCTGACGATGCTGGCTCACCCCGCCGTAAACGAGGGCGTGGCGGATGCGGAGGTAGCGTCCGTACGCTGCGACGCGTTCGCCGATCTGGGCGGCGAGCTCGCGCGTCGGCGTGAGGATGAGTGCGTTGATGCCGTCGTGCGACGCGTCGGCGCCGGCGAGCTGGTGCAGGATCGGGAGCACGAACGCCGCCGTCTTCCCGGTGCCGGTCTGGGCGCAGGCAAGGATGTCGCGCCCGGCGATCACGTGCGGAACGACGGCGCGCTGCACGGGCGTCGGCTGGCTGTAGGCCTCGTCGGCCGTTGCACGGAGCAACGGTGCGGCGAGCCCGAGGTCGCCGAAGGTCGAGGTGGATTGGATATTTTCAGAAACGTTGGACAATGGATACAGATTCACTTTCACGGCTGAGCCCGCATTGCGGGCACCTTCGAGCTCGGGCCACCGCCGCGGGTGGTCGAGCCGTTCGAGCTCCCGCCCCGGATGGAGCGGCGCTCTGGAGTCTTTCGAACCTACCGTTGGCGCTGAAGTTGCTGCGCTTCCGGATGTGCCCTCAGGGCGGGCAAAGCAGCGAGCAAACTCGCCGGTCGGTTCGCGACGCGCGATTACTAGCAGACCGGTCCGGGCCACGCCAGCCGCTGCGGGCCACTGGGGCGCGGATCCTCACCAGGGTACCTCAAATATAAGCATCTGATTTTGTTTGAATTTTTTGGTTCCAAAGACACCTGCCGACCCCCGGGGCCGCTTGGGCCCATACTCACGATCAGCGTGGACGTGTCGTTCAGGAGCCCCCCCGAGAGCGAGCCGGATCTCGACCTGATGGCGAGGGTCGCTCGCCGAGAGCCGATCGCGGAGCGGGCGCTCGTGGAACGGCTCTCCGGGCGTGTCCGACGCCTGTCCCGCCTGCTCTCCGGCTCGCTCGTCGATCCGGACGACGCGGCCCAGGTCTCACTGCTCGAAATCCTGCGCTCGGCGTCGGGCTTCCGTGTCGCGATGAGCCTCGAGCGCTGGGCCGATCGCATCACGGTGCGGACCACGCGCCGGCTGATGCGGCGCGAGATCGAGCGCAAGGGCTTGCTCGCGCGGTGGGTTGCCCCCGGAACGATGCCGTGGGGCCGGCGTGAGGAGTCGACGCCCGAGCGCCTCGGTCTCGACGCGTTCCTCGATCGCCTTTCGCCGGAGCGGCGCGAAGCGCTCGTCATGCGCCACACGCTCGAGTACAGCATCGAGGAGATCGCCGAACTCACCGGTGCTCCGCTCGGCACGGTGAAGGACCGCCTGGTGTCCGCTCGGAAGGAGCTCCGCCGAGCGCTCGAGCGCGAAGCGGCGCAGAGCGAGCGCGGGAGGCGCGGATGAGCGATCCTCCGACCTTCGACTCGCTCCAGAACCGCATCGCGCGGGGCGAGGAGCTTTCAGCCGAAGAAGAGCGCTTGCGCCTGGCGGCGGGCGAAACCGATCCGCTCGCCCGGCGCGAGCTCGAGCTCTTCGCCGAGCTCCGCGGCCGGCTCGACGAACCGGACGGCGCCCTGCCGAACGTAGCACTCGCACTGGCCGGCGCCCGCGGCGTGAAGCTCCGCGTGCTCGGGCCGGACAGCACGCCCGTAACCGGCGCCACGCGGCTTCGCGGGCGGCGAGGGCTCGCTCTCGCGGCGGGCTCGGTGACGCTGCTCGCCGCGGCGGGTGCCTGGTTCCTGGTTCGCGGCACGGACAGCGCGCCCCCCACCGTTGCTCGCTCCGCAATCTCGCCGCCGCCCGAGCGCGCGGCGGCTCCGACCATCTCGCGCTCCGAGCTCGTGTTCGTGAGCGGCGACGTCCGCAGCGGCGGCGGCCAGGCCGCGATCGGACAGCACCCCCTCGCCACCGGGGCGCGCGTCACGACCGCGGAAGGCCGCGCCTGCCTGACGGTCGATCCGGGCATCGACGTTTGCCTCGGTCCAGAGAGCGAGGTCTTGCTCGAGTCGCTGGACGAGGCGGCGGTGCGCGTACGGGTCCAGCGCGGAACGGCGGTGGCGGCGCTCTCGCCGCGCGTGCACGGCCACCGGTTCTCGCTCCTCGCGGGCGACGTGGTCGCCACGGCGCGCGGCACGGTGTTCGCGGTCGACCTCGAACCGGCCGGAGCGCCTGCGCGCGTGACGGTGGTCGAGGGGAAGGTCGCCGTCCGGCGCGGAGCGGGGAGCGAAACCGAGGTCGGAGCGCACTCGTCACTTTCCGTCGGCGATGGCGCGGTCGGAGCGCCGGCGGCGGTCGGCCGGACCGAGGAAGCCCGCCTGCATTCGCTCCTTTCACCGCGCGAGCTCTGGCAGGGAAATAACCTCGGGGTGCTCGAGATCGGCCAGGCCACGGAGGGCGATCGCGTGCTGATCGACGAACACGGCCCGTTCGAGCTGCCGCTCAGCCTGTTCGTCTCGACCGGCCGCCACCGCGTCGCCCTGCGCGGAGCCGAGCGCGACGGTGAACTCGGTGCAAACGTCGACGTCGAGGCGGGTGCGGCGCGGCGCCTTTCGGTCGCCGAACTTGGCGGCCCGCGTGCCTCGGCCGCACTGACGGCAAAGGATCTGCTGGTCCAGGCGCGAAAGAAGCTCTCCGCCGGCGACCCGCGCGGCGCGCTCACGCTGTACCGCGAGCTCCGCCGGGCCCACCCCAGGAGCTCGGAAGCGACGACCGTGCTCGTCACGCTCGGCAAGCTCGAGCTCGATCTCGGCGCCCCGGAGCGCGCCTTGCCGGCCTTCGATACCTACCTCGAACGCGGCGGCCCGCTCGTCCCGGAGGCGCTCTCCGGTCGTGTCCGCGCGCTCCGCGCGCTCGGCCGCGCGGACGAGGAACGCCGGGCGATCGAGCAGTACCTCGCGCGCTTCCCGACCGGGTTCGAGGCGCCGTCGCTCAAGAAACGTCTGGCTACGCTCAGCTCCGGATGATCCCTCGCTCGAGAGCCCAGCTCATCACCAGCTTCGCTGGTTCTGAAGCGGGCTTCGCCCGCTGCGCTGCTTCGCAGCGCGGCTCTAGCTCTGTCCTCGGGGGCGTCCCGCCCCCGGAAAAATGGCTGCGCCATTTTTCTCCCCCTCACCCGCTTCGCGGGTGGCTAGAGCTCCGCACTTTCTCGTCAGGGTGATGAGATGCGCTCTAGCTCGGCGCTCGCCGTCGCGCTCGTCGCGGGCATTTCGGCCTGCGCTCCGATCGAGGACCAGGTGTTCGGCCGGCAGTTGCTCGCCCACGAGGACGAGCCGATCACGCTGCTCGAGGGCTCTGGAACGGTCGAGATCACGATCCGCCTGCGCGAGCCGCCCGCGGCACCCGTTTCAGCGCGCTACCACTTCGGCGAGGTCCTTGCGCAGACGACCTGCCGCTCGCCGGACTTCGTCGCCGCCGACGGGCGCACGGCGTGGGAGGCGGGAAACGCCGAAGCGCTCGTGAGCTTGCTCTTGAACGACGACGACTTGCCCGAGCTCGACGAGGCACTGACACTCACCCTCGACGACTTTCAGGGTGCCGGTCTGTCGGGCAGCGAAGCGCTCGAGCTCGTGATCCTCGACGATGACAGGAGCGCGATCGTGGACGCGCGCACCGAATTCGGCCTGGTGCCGGGCGGGCCGAGCGATCAGGCGGCTGCGCTGCAGGCGGCGCTCGATCGCGCCGGCGACCTCGGGCGCGGGGTCGTGGTGGTGGCACCGGGCGACTACGAGATCTCGGCCGCGACACTGCCCGCGGGAACCGCTCTCACCGGACGCGGGGCACGCTTTCACCGGCCGGGAGCCGCCCCGGCCGACACCGTCGGCGTCGCCATCGCGCACTCGGGCGCCGTCGATTCACGGGGTTCGCTGGTGGAGGGCGTCACGCTCGACGGGCGGCGCGAACTACAGGGCCCGTACGACGGCGACGAGCTCGCCGACGCGCACCTGGTCGCGCTCCGCGGCGACCCGGAGTTCGCGGGCCGCCTGCGCGTCGCCGTCGAAAACGTGGGGCTCGAGGCGAGCACGGCGAGCGGCGTGTTCATCGGTCCGGGCGTCGACGCCACGCTGTGCCGGCTTCGAGCGGCCGACCTCTGGCGCGACGTCGTCACACTGCGCGGCGGCGGCACGCGGGTGGACGCGCGCGAGATCGACGCCAGCGCCACCTTCGGCACGACCGGGCTCTGGTTCGACGGCCAGCCGGCGGGTTTCGATGGCACGAACCGCATCGACGTGACCGTGGAGGACACGCAGCTGGCCAGCGGGGATCTCGAGATCGAGGCGTACGACCAGTCCACCATCGTGCTCCAGCGCTTCAGCATGACGCGCGGCCCGTTCCGCCTCCAGGCGCCCGACGCCACGGTCCAGATCACGGAATCGGTGTTGCAGACGGGTCTGCCGAGCCTGCTCCACAACTTCATCGGCCTTCCCCACGACGTGACGATCACGCGGACGACGCTCGTCACGTCCGAAACGAACGCCCTCGGTATCGAGGCCGAGCCGGCGGATCGCCAGCTTGCGATCGCTTCGGTGCGCTGGGCGCCGGAGGAGGACCCGGACCTGCCGCCGCGTCTTCCGGCCGCGATGGGGCCGCACCGACTGACGTTCGACCAGTGCACGTTCCTGCGCGGCGCGGACGTCGACGCCGCCGATACCGTCGCCGCGGTCGAGACCAGCGGCACGGGAGGCACGGTGATCGTACGAGCGCCGGTGCTCGGGAGCGGGGTCGACGCGCTCGCTCCCTCGTGCGACGGCTGTAGCGTCGAGCCGTAGCGTCGATCCGACGCTAGAGCGCGTCTCGTAGTTCGTCGAACGGTGCGGAGCTCTAGCCACCCGCGAAGCGGGTGAGGGGGCGCACCGGCATACCTGCCGGTGCGGGGGCGGGAACGCCCCCAGAAACAGAGCTAGAGCTGCGCTGCGAAGCAGCGCGCGTGGCGAAGCCACG